>ERZ842401.3-NODE-3-length-290328-cov-14.712230_pt1 | contig 290328 bp, 233 predicted proteins | sample MGYA00521270_ERZ842401 | MGnify/ENA primary metagenome ERZ842401 (study PRJEB31892, sample SAMEA3878208) | bioreactor metagenome | biome: Moose rumen | place: Sweden | collected 2011-10 | study: EMG produced TPA metagenomics assembly of the PRJEB12797 data set... | reverse complement strand
AAGTATTTTTTTATATTGAACGAATGCAATTGGAAGGGAAAACTGAAAATATACGGAACTCTTTGTTAGATGTAGTAAATGATATTGATAATACTTTAAAGCAGATTCATGAAGATAGAGCAAGAGAAAAAATTTTACTTTTGCTTAAAGGCATGATTTTTCAAAACACAAATAAAACAGACGAAGCTTTTTCAATGTATCAAAAAATCGAAGAATTAGGCGGAAGTAATGATCCTAATTTTTTACGCAATTATGCAATGATTTTCATGTTGAAAGCAAATTATGAAAAATCTTTGAATTATGTGAAAAAAGCATTAGAAATAATTCCAGAAGATACTCTTTGCCTTGAAATCTACTATTCTACGATGTGTATTGTAAATCCTGAAAAAGCTGCAAAGGAATTAAAAGATTTTAAAGAAACAGAAGGAACTTTAGATATAAAATTAAAAATAATAGACGCTCTTGTCAGACAAGATAAAATAAAAACTGCAGAAGAAATGTTAAAAGAATTTGAATATAAATATCCAGAAAATTCAGATGTTATTTTTGCTTCTGCAGAATTGGAATGTCTAAAAGGAAAACTTGATAATGCAATTGAACTTTACAGAAAAATCATCGCAAGAAATGTCAAAAATCCATTGTATATTGCATCTATAAGAAAATTGTTGCAAATAGGTTTAAATCAAAGAAATCTAATTCTATTATCTGAATTAGTTCAAATTATTAATATAGAAGAAAATACAATGTATGAATATTTGTCAATTATTGGTTATGAGATTATATATGCTTTCATTCTTCTTGGAAATATTATAAATGCACATTCGATTGTGAAAAAGATGGAAGAATATAATTTAATGACAAATGAAATTCTTAGGTTAGATATGAGTTGCCAATTCCATTCTAAAAACTATGAAAAAGCTATAGAAATATATAATAGTCTAAAAACAAATGTTCAGATTCTTCCAGAAGATAGAAAAATATATTTATATTCATTGTATTATTTAGGGAAAAGAGATGATTTGCTAGAAGCAATAGATGTTATGCCGCCCCCCTGTAATCCAAATGAATATATTGCTCAATCGCAAACGATCAGAAATTTAGGCGTTTTTGAGAAAGCAATAAAAATTGCACACGATGCCTATGTGAAATATCCTAATAACCAATATGTAGTGGAAAATTTTATCCAAATGATATTTACAAGGGGTATGGAACAAATAGATGATAATATCATAAAAGATTTCTATAAATGTCGTGATATTTATTTCGCAAATCCAAAACCGAGCAATAGTTTTAAATCTATACGAATTCCTACAGATGCAAAGGGTGAAGATATTTTAAAAATATTGGATGCAAATCTTCCAAAACAGGAAAAAGTCGATTACTTAAAATTATTAAATGAACATCATTTTCATATTTCGATTCTTGCTAAGAAGTTTAATTATTTTTTTATGTGGAAAAATGTTATTGAATTGCCGCAGTATAAAATATTCCTTTCTGATTGTTCTGTTCTTGATTTGAAAATGCAGTATGATAATATAAGTGAAAAAGATGTAATTATAGACTTGCCATCGCTAATAACTTGTGCATATTTGGATATATTACAATATTTAGCTCAATTCTTTGCAAAAATCTTTATATCACAAGACTCAATAGATGTGCTGGAACGAGCAAAGAACTCTCAATACAATGTATATGCAGAAAATTCTATGTCTGGATTGTATGAATTGAATAATTATTCTTACCCAGACAAAAAAATTGATTATTCAGATTTAAGAGAATATCTTAATCGTATAGATAGATTTAGAGAAAATGACAATGTTCACGCAGTTGGTATTCAATTAGATCCAAAATCTCAATTACAAGAAGATTTGGTTAATTTCCTTGAAAAAGCAGAATTGTTGGAAACAAGTGATGTTCTTTATGCTTGTAGTTCTAATATACAGATAATGTTAGAAAGTTATGTAATGAGAGTTGCAATGAAAGAGTTAAAATCTAGTATCATTCCGTTTGAAGTCGAAACTATTTTATTAAAACTTGTAAAGACTGGAAAGATGAACGCAGAACACTATTTTGCTGCAATTTATAAGCTCTTAAAGGCTAAGTATTATTGCGTTTACTTTGATTTCAATTTTATTATTTATTATTTGGAGAGGAACAATTATTCTGACTCTGAAGAAACAGATTTTTTACAAAGCCTATTTATTTTAGATGCATACATAAAAGATTGGACGGTTTCAATACTTACAAATGTTATTCTTAAGATTTTTATTACAAAAGAAAACGCTGATAACGCAATTTCTTTTTCATTAAAGTGGGTAAATAATATCTTAAAAAATCGGGAAGATATCACACTTGAAGAACGACTACTACTTTTCAAGAGTTTATATTCTGCAATTCCAAATGAATCGATAAAACAAATTATTTATCAAATTTGGGAAAATGATAATGAAAATGGAGGTAAATAAATGCCCCAAAAATCAGAAATCCTAAACGGTGAAAAACTCAACCTGTCTCAATTCCGCGAGAACAACCGCTACGAAGCAAAACTTGCAAAAGGCGGACTCCCTGCCAATATTTGGGACACCTATTCTGCCTTTGCCAATACAGATGGCGGTTTGATTCTGGAGTGATACAATAAAAGTGCAGTGCCTAAATTGCCGAAAAACTAAGGAGTATGGCAATGAAAAGGTACGATCAAAATTTCAAGGACGAGGCATTGAAGCTCTCGGACGACATTGGAATCAAGAAGGCTTGCGAACAGCTTAACTTGAATTACGGAACACTTGCAGGCTGGAGGAAGCTGCGGGTTAAGAAAAGTAAAACCGGAAAAACGGATGCGGATTTTCAGAAAGAAAACGCAAGGCTCAAGAAAGAACTTGAAGAGCTGAAAAGCGCAAATGAAATTCTGAAGGATGCACTCGTTTTTTTCGCAGTAGACCGGAAGAAGTAGGAAAAGATTCTATGTTCATTTACATACAACTTCGTGCCAGCGAAAAGACATTTTCGATACGAAGAATGTGTGCAGCCCTTCCGGTCAGTGAAAGCGTTTTACAAGTGGAAACGAAATAAAGAAAAGCCTGGCAGAAACTCCTTGCCGAGATTCATAAAATTCTTGATGAGGATAGGGAAAATACAAATTATGGCGTTGCCCGCGAAGCAATCTGACTTAAAAACGAGATTGCTCCGGCACTTTGTGTCTCGCAATGCCGGGCATTTTCAATATTTTTTTCAATAAACTGTTTTCCATAATTATTTCTCATATTGCCCAAACATTTGCGCTAGTTCCTCAGCCGTAGGCTCTATCGGTATCGGCTCAACTTTATACCTAACACTCTGCAGTATCCTGCCTTTTTTGTCGTAAGTATGCACTGTGTAATATTCCACATCATCATAATAGCCTTCACGCTTATGTTTACTGTAGATTTCTTCTCCTTTTTTATTGTACCAGTATTCTATTTCTCCAGCTCTATGGTAATTTTTATATTTATATTTATGTTTGCTATAGATTTTTTCTCCATTTTTATATTTATACCAGTTTTCTACCACATCTTCACCTCTGATTGCTTTTTCATAGATAATACGATTTTTAGCATCATAATCGTAACTATAAATAGTTTCACATCCATCATATTTGCTGTAAATCATATTCCCCATTTCATCATATTTTTCTTCCCCATGAAAACCATCCTGCCTCGTACCCAAATATGATTTGACTTTGCCCGTGTCATAATACGACCAAAATTCTTCTCCAGAATAAGGACTATAAAATGCATTTGAATGAATTTTTGTATGAATCAGATTATCGTTATCATCATATTCGTACCAAACTTCTATGGTGGTAAACTCATCAGTAAATCCCCATTCCCATTCTCTATGACTGTTTTTTATCACATGTGTTTTCTTACCAGATTCGTTATATTCATATTCATAAGTAACTATATCATGTGGCATACCATCATTTCCCACAACCGTATAATCTGCAGTCATAACATCATCATGGTCGTTATATGTATAACAACGGTATATCGTAAAAGATGATGGTTCATATATATAAAAACCTTCATGCCCGAAGCGAATCTGCCAAGAATCATAAAAATCATCCTCCCAACTCCACCCAAATTCCGTCAAAAGCCGTCCTTTTTCGTCATATTTTCTTTTGCGCAGGGAATTATCAATCTTTGAATCATTGTGTGGGTGGATGATGAAACCATTGCCCACTCCAAGATTCCAATACATAGTTTCTGTATAGCCGCCGTTCTCATCGTATTCATAAGTCGTTACAGGACTGGAATCAGCGTAGGTTACGAGCCGATTCATTTTTTTGCCATTGAAAAAAAATGTCTTTTCAAAGGGGGCATTTTTGTCTTTCACCGAATTTATGTCAAAATCAGCGTGCTCCGCGATAATATCCGAGTCCATTACCCTGTGGCAGGAAACCGAAAGCACCAATGTGGCGACCGCCGCCACTTTTGAAAATGCTCTCATACTGTCCTCCTAAAAAGAAAGAATATCCCCGTTTTTGCTCACGACCACCACATTCTCGGCGCGGAGCGCAAAGGAAGCCTCGGCTGCGACCAGCGACTGAATGTTTCTCATTCGCTGCCCGATAGCGATAGTTCCCTCAATGGTAAGCCTTACATCTGCCCGAGCCTCGCCCACAACACGATCCGCGATGAAAACGACCTCCGCGTTCTTAATCCAGTCGAGCGACTCAAGCTCGTTTTTTAGCTGCTCTATTAGGCTGCATCTCTGTCGCGCTTCCCTCTCGTAATCGGTGACAGCCCCTGAGTCCGCGAGGAAGCCTGACGAAGAATGCGCGTATGCGGCAGGAACGACACCCTCCACGATCAGTTCCGTCTTTATGCGAAGTGCATCCTTTTCGTTCGCAAGCAGGAAGCCTACAGTACTGTCATCATACACAAATTCGATTTTTCGCTCCGCAAGGTAGTCACAGGCAGCCTGCGCGACCTTTTCGTCGTTAATAGGTTGAGGGAACACGCGGCAGAGCGACACCCTTGGAACTGACGCGCACGAAACGAACAACGCGGTAAATACGCCCATTGCGGCAATTTTCGTAAAAAAAATTCATGGAGAACGTTGAAATCGCCCCGTGCGGACAGCCAGCCTTGCAGTCGCCGCATCTTATGCAGTCCGCGCTGTTCGGCTTCTCGTACACGGGAATGTCGAACTTGCAGATTTTCTGGCACGCGCCGCATTTAGTGCATTTTGATTCGTCAATTTTGAAGCGGTAAATCGAGAACCCCTTTTTCTTTCATCGAGTTGATTATGTTTATGGCATCGGCTTTGTCTTGCCTTGAAAAATCAATCCAGCCTAACTGCATTTTTAACCTTACTTTCTCCCCATTATACCACGACTTCCCCCTTCCGCTTTCAAAATTTCAGGGTAACCAGTCCTGAAACTGAATTTTCCGAACTGGTTTATTTTTCCCATCAAGCGGATTTCTGTGACGAACTCACAGTCGAATCAAGAAAAATTCAGTATTTTTATTATAGAAAAAACGAAACGGTCAGGAGAAAAAGATGAAACAATTCAATGTCACGGGAATGACGTGCGCGGCGTGCTCGGCAAGGGTGGAAAAAGCCGTGGCGGGCGTCGCGGGTGTAGAGAGCTGCTCTGTAAGCCTCCTCACGAATTCGATGGGGGTCGAGGGCAGCGCGAGCGACGAGGCGATAATCAAGGCTGTGACGGAAGCCGGATACGGGGCGAGCGCGAAATCGGGCGGACGGAAAGGCGGAAAGGCTTCGGACGAGGGCGCGCTCAAGGACATGGAGACACCGGTTCTCGCAAAGCGGCTGGTCTCTTCCATCGTGTTCCTCGTTCCGCTCATGTACTTTTCGATGGGGCACATGATGTGGGGCTGGCCTCTTCCGCAGTTCTTCGATGGAAACCACGTGGCGATGGGACTGGTCCAGCTCATCCTCTCGGCAGTCATCATGGTCATAAACCAGAGGTTCTTCACCAGCGGCTTCCGCGCCCTCCTCCACCGCGCTCCGAACATGGACACGCTGGTCGCGCTGGGATCGGCAAGCTCCTTCATCTACAGCACGGCAGCCCTCTTCGCAATGACGAAAGCGGCGACGGTTGGCGACCCGGATTCTGTAATGAAATTCATGCACGAATTCTATTTCGAGACGGCGGCGATGATTCTAACCCTCATAACCGTCGGAAAAACGCTCGAAGCGCGCTCCAAGGGGCGAACCACAGACGCCCTCAAAAAACTGATGAAACTCGCTCCGAAGACCGCGATCGTTGTCGGAAAGGACGACGGAAAAGAGAAGACTGTTTCTGTAGAGCAGGTGCAGAAAGGTGACATCTTCGTGGTCCGTCCGGGGGAGAACGTCCCTGTCGACGGAAGAATCGTGGACGGAGAGAGCGCGGTGGACGAATCGGCGCTCACAGGCGAAAGCGTCCCCGTGGACAAGGCTGTGGGCGACAGCGTGAGCGCGGGAACCGTGAACAGGACGGGATTCTTGAAGTGCGAGGCGACGAAGGTCGGAGAGGACACGACTCTCTCGCAGATAATACAGATGGTGGGCGACGCCGCCGCGACGAAGGCTCCGATAGCGAAAATAGCGGACAAAGTCTCAGGGATATTCGTCCCTGCCGTGATTGCCGTTGCCGCCGTCACTTTCATCGTGTGGTCGCTGCTCGGCTCCGACATCGGGACTTCGCTTTCCCGCGCTGTGGCGGTCCTCGTAATCAGCTGTCCATGCGCGCTCGGACTTGCGACCCCAGTGGCCATCATGGTCGGAAACGGAGTGGGCGCGAAGAACGGAATCCTCTTCAAGACCGCGGCGGCCCAGGAAATGGCGGGAAAAACGCAGATTGCCGCCCTCGACAAGACGGGAACCGTCACGACAGGAATCATGCAGGTGACGGACGTCATCGCGGCGGAAGGTTCGTCTGAAAAAGATTTGCTTGAAACAGCCTACGCACTCGAAGCAAAGAGCGAGCACCCGATTTCAAAGGCGATTGTGGAATATGCCGAAAAAAAGCGGCTCAAGCTTTTGGACACGACCGAATTTGAAATCAAGGCGGGAAACGGACTTTCCGCGAAGCTGGACGGAAAAGAGATTTCCGGCGGAAACGCGGCATACATTGGAAAATTCTGCCAGACAGAGACTTCTTCGGCATTTGTTTCGTCAAAAACATCCGCGCTCGCTTCACAGGGAAAAACGCCAGTGCTTTTCGCGCGAGACAAGAGCCTTCTCGGAATCATCGCCGTCAGCGACACGATAAAGGAAGATTCCGCGCAGGCGATAAGAGAACTCAAAAACATGGGAATACACACGGTGCTTCTAACGGGCGACAACGAAATCACCGCGAACGCGATTGCCGCCCAGGCCGGAGTCGACGAAGTCGTGGCGGGAGTGCTCCCCGACGGAAAGGAGGCCGCAATCAAGAAGCTCATGGAAAGCGGAAAAGTCGCCATGGTCGGAGACGGAATCAACGACGCTCCCGCCCTCACCAGAGCGGACATCGGAATCGCAATCGGCGCGGGGACGGATGTCGCAATAGACGCGGCGGACATCGTGCTGATGAAGAGCCGGCTGTCCGACGTTCCTGCGGCCATAAGGCTCAGCCGCGCGACACTCAAGAACATCCGGCAGAACCTCTTCTGGGCGTTCTTCTACAACGTCATAGGAATTCCGCTCGCGGCGGGCGCGTTCACAGCCCTTCTCGGGTGGAAACTGAACCCCATGTTCGGGGCGGCTGCGATGAGCCTCTCAAGCTTCTTCGTCGTGACGAACGCGTTGAGGCTGAATTTCGTGAAGGCGCGAGATTCAAGGCACGACAAAAAAGTGGAGAATTCCATCACGGGAAATCTCATATCGAACAAAACACAAAACAAGGAGACAACCATGAAAATTTCAGTAAAGGGAATGATGTGCGGACACTGCGAAATGCACGTGAAAAAGGCGCTCGAAGCAGTCGACGGAATCACCAGCGCGACAGCCTCGCACGAAAAGTCGGAAGTGGCAATCGAAACTTCAAAGCCGGTCGATGAAAGCCTGATAAAAGCCGCCGTAGAAGAAGCCGGCTACGAGTACGCGGGTGCGCTTGCGTAGCCGTTTTGAACCCCAGCCGCAAAGGACAAGGCTAGTCGGAACTGTAGCCACCAGAGTCCTCAAAATCCCGCAAATCATCCAGATCGACCAACGCGAGGCTTGAGGCGAATATGCGGACGCAGTTCTCCTCGTAGTCCGCGAAACGGGCGGGAACCCTAGTCTTGTTGAAGGCGAGCACTCCTGAAAAATCATTTTTCGAACCGATTACGCAGTGTATCGAGGAAGACACGTCCCGGTTCCTGAGGGCGGCTCCAAAAACGTTGTCCTCCGGAATCTCCGAGACGAAATTGAAAAGCGCAACCCCGTCGGAGTCGAGCGAGTTCCTGAAGTCGTCGCTCAGCGCATATTCCGCGGTGCGCATCTCCGGCCTGTCCTCGCCCACATGTAGAATCGACTCCATCTTCTCACCCGCGTAAATGTGTATGCAGTCGACGGAGTACAAGCCAATCATGTGCTTGAGGAGTTTCATGACGGCCTCGCGAGGATTCTTGTGGAGAGTCTTGAAGTACTCCGCCAAGTGCTTCAATTCCTGGACCTCGCGCCCTTCGGAAGCCTTCCCCTCCCCGTTCTCCTTCAAGCGTTCAGCATAGGCCTGCGCGTGCAGGTCGTCGCGGTAGAAGACGTAGCGGTCGCGCCCCTTTTCCTTCGCACGGTAGAGGCAGAAGTCCGCCTTCTTGAAAAGCTCGTCGTAGGTCGTTCCGTTTGTCGGATATACCGAAGCTCCGACAGAGCAGCTCAGAACGATGTCGTCGAAATTCCCCCCGAATTCCTTTTTGACCTGCACCATTATCGCACGGAGCGCGCCGCGCAATATGCTCACGTTCGCGACGCTCTCCAAAACAATCATGAATTCGTCGCCGCCGAAGCGTCCGACAACTCCGTCATCGCCGACGATTTCCTTTATCTTCTGCGCAGCCCGGGCTATGACCTTGTCCCCGGCGAGATGCCCGAACCTGTCGTTCACCGGCTTGAAATGATCCAAATCGACAATGACGAGCGCGAACGGCTCCTGGAGAGCCGCCCTGATTTTTTGCTCGGCATAGGCCGTTATCGTCTTTTTGTTGTAGACCTGGGAGAGCGCATCCAGCTGCAGCTCCTCGATGAGCGCGTGGGAGCCGTGGAGTTTCGCCATCTCCTCGTCGGACAGGATGCGGCCTATCATGTACGTGCCGTCGAGACCTTCATAGCGAGCCCCTATCAAGCGCAGGTTCTCCTGAACAGCGCCCGATGTCCTGATGCTCCCCTCCAGCTTGGACATTATGGAATTCGGATTCAAAGCGATTTCATTGCAGAATACGTTCAGATTGTCGACGCTCTTCTCGGACACGAGCTTCCTCTCCACGAGCATATTCTTCCAGTCGCCAAGGCGCATTTTGTGCAGGACAATCTCCTTTCCCTGGCTGTAGTACGCAAGTGTGAGCAAATCCTCTGATTTTTGATAGCTGAAAAGATAGTCGTTCGTGAGTCCGAGAGCCGTGTGAATCTTGTTGTTCTCGTCGACCGCCGTCCTGATGAAGTCGATCGCGTCGTAAATATCGAAGAGCCTTATGCGCGCGAGATACGGCTTTCGGACATTCCTGACAGTGACAAAGTTGTAGCGGTATTCGCCGGTGTTCCTCAAAAGATGGAAGACTCCGCTCCTGTTGTCGGCTCCGTCATATTTTCCAGAAACAAGGTCGACGAACCGCTCTTTCTCATCCGGCTGAACAAAGTCCAGGACGTTCTCACACAAGTAGTCGAAATATGTGAAAAAATCCTTCGTAGTCTCAGCTTCCACAAAACGAAAATTCTCATCAAGAAGAGCGCTGCGGTTTTTCACTGTCAAAATCATTCTTAGTGTACCTCATTTTTGATCAGGCATATCAAAAAACTTGAACTCCGAATGCGCTCATTATACACCCAAACAGGACTTTTTCGGAAAAAAATCGCAACGAGCAGGGGAGCGTCCTACAAGACGCATGAGGAAACGAGGAGAAAGCAGCCCTAGCCAAAAACGAAAATTCCGTGCTATCCTTGACTGCACTGCCACCGGGTAGGGACTCTCATTTTTTTGGACGTGTCCGGCTCCATCGTTAGGTCTTTGAAGATGGGCGATTTTTTTCACAAGGAGATTCCAATGCTCTCTTACATCTGGCCGCTTGCGCTCATCATCGTTTCAAACACAGTCTACCAAATCTGCGCCAAGGGCATTCCGCCTCAGATGAACACATACTCATCGATGACGGTGACATACTTCGTCGCGACAGTGTTCTCGCTCGCGGCTTTTCTGGTCTCCTCAAAAGGCGGGAACATAATCAGGGAATTTTCCGGCGCGAACTGGGCGACTGTCGTCCTCGGAATCGTCATAACGGGGCTTGAAGTCGGGTTCATCTTCGCCTACAAGTCCGGTTGGAAAGTCAGCAGCCTCTCGACGGTATCGAACGGACTGCTGGCGATTGTGATGATTTTTGTCGGATTCTTTTTGTACCATGAAAAAATCGAACCGACAAAAATCGCCGGCATCATCCTCTGTCTGGCCGGACTTTTCCTCATCAACAAGTGAGGCTTTCTAGTCGGCGTTTCCCCTGACCTTGTTCCACTTGGCGGAAAGGGCGGAAAGCTCCAGTTCCCAAACGGCCACATGTGAAAGGGCCGCACGGTTCCAGTCGAAATTCCTGCACATCTCGTACCTTCCGACGCAGATTTCCATGGCCCGCGCAATCTCGTCGCCCGAAAGCAGCCTGATTCTGGCCTTTCCCATGACAGAGCGGTATCTTTCCGTTATGTCCCTTGCGACAGGAATCAGCTCCATTCCGTCGTCCACATCCATCTGCACGGAACAGAACTGCGTTTTCTGGAGCAATTCCCATTTCCTTCCGGCCCTCGCTCCGTGAATGTACAGGAAGATTTTTCCATCGACGACTTTGTAGCCGAAATTCAACGGCACGATGTACGGGAAATCAGGCTCGTCCCTGTCAAACAGGCCGATTCTGACGATGCGGCAGGCGTCTATCAGGTTCAAAACCGTGTCGAAATCGGCGACTTGGCGGTCCTTCCTTCTCATAGGACGGCGAGTGAACAATGACGAAGAGCAGAGCCTCTTCAGCTCCGACTTCAGATATTTGTATCGCTCGAATTTTTCTTTCTTTGCGAAATGGACCTCCCTCGACTGCTCAGGGTTTCCCTCGTAGCGGAGCCTCTCATCCCCGAACTGCTCACTGGTCAAGTCGAAAACCGCTCCGCCAACGACATTGTAGCAGTGGAAGTTTCCGCCGTCCCTTGGAATCCCGTACACTTTTCCGCCGAAAATGTCCTGGGCGAGGAACGCCGTGATGGAGCACTGCCCCAGCGTGCGGTTTTCCTGCGACCAGTTCTCCCTCATGCGCGGCGCGCAGGTGTCCGCGCTCCAGATGAACGAAAGCGCGTCGTACAAATCCCGCGGAGTCTCGATTCCCCGGTATTCTCCTCCGACCGCATGGACAGTGTCGTCCTCCCAATCGAAATAATTGTATCTCATAAGGCACCCCCAAAAATTTTCCCATCGCGCACAAACGGCTCAATCATTCAATTTCATCCCACGACTTGGACGCGTCGCCCACAATCGGGATTTCTTCGCCGAGATAAGTCGGTGGGATGTTGAACAGTACAAGGAAAAAATTCTTCACACGGGCGAGGTACTCCCGGACAGCCCAGCTTGCATGGATTCGCGCCGAAAACGGATTCAGTTCGGGGGCAGCGTAGGCCACGGCGTCGATTCCCATCTTGCGGGCTATGTAGACGGCTCGGGCCGTGTGGAATTTCTGAGTCACAATCACGGCATCCCCTACGCGAAAGACATCCCGCGCCCTGTACATAGTCTCGTAGGTCGAAAAACCGGCATGGTCAAGGAAGATTATGCCGCCGTCGATTCCGTAAATCTTCTGCATGTACTTCCGCATCTGGTTCACTTCGTCGTACTCCTTTCTGCCGTGGTCGCCAGATATGAGGACCCTCTCCCCTTTTCCCCGCTTCACACACGCCGCCCCCCCTTCGATTCTGTCGCGGACGACGAACGACACGTTGTTCCTGTAGACGCGCGCCCCAGGAATGATGACCGTGTACCGAGGAGGCAAATCCGAGATCGAGTCATAGACGAATTTCCTTGTACTGCAGACCATGTAGATGTTGATTGAAGCGGAGACGATAAGAAAGAGAAGAAATGCCGACAAAAATGCGACGGCCAGTTTTTTGACCACGCGCTTGCCCCTGACGAAGGCCGGCGTTTTTTCGATTCCGACCGCCATTGAAACGAATTTTGACTTTGCCAGCTTGATTTTCTCGGCGACAATCTTCAGCTTTTCCAATGCGACCGGCATCATATTCCCCCTACTTTTTCGGAAAAATTCTTGTTCCAATTTTTCTTGAAGAACACAGTATAACATATGCCACTTCAAAAAACTGTCGTTTTTATGGCTTAAAACATACAGATGGGAAGAAAACGACAGGCATTCAGCAAGGATTTCAAGGCTAAGGTTGCACACGAAGCTTTGCGTGAAGAATCAACGATTCAGGAAATTGCTGTAAAGTACGGTGTTCATCCAATCAGATTTCACAGTGGAAAGTACAGGCAACTTTACGGAGTAGAGCCTCCCTCGTGGATCAAAAGGAAAGAAGTGAATTGTTCTAAGTATTTATCAAGCTGCAATTCTTCTTTCAGTAACGTTTCCGTTTTGTGAAAAATCTGTAAGAGGACATTCTGAAATAAGGCGGTTTAGGAATTTTTGGTCCATAACTATTTTATGAAATTATCACATTTTTCTGTAATACAGACATTGCAGAATATTTTTCCAAATTCTGTAAGTCTAAACTCAGAAAAGATTCTTATCCCAATTTGTCTTTGCCGTGTTGTTGAAAAAGCTCCATTAGTTTCTGTTATCTTTTCTGCATCAAATATAGGCTTTTGATTTTTATATTGCCAGCATCCTGCAAGATTCAAATGATTTAAATGGTCACTATATAACCAAATATTCTCTGGATAATTTAGTTTTGTACAGGAAGTTCATTTAATATTTCACGGTTATTATAAAATCTATTCTTTGCTTCATCAAAATCCTGTTCTTGATGAATTTTGTAAGATTGTTTATTTAATAAGACTAGAAAAACACATTCATCTCTTGTCAATTGTTCCAATATTTTAGGAAAAGCAGGACTATTAAATTGTTGCTTTTCTTTGTCAACCGATGATTTTAAAATATTAAAAAACATTTCTCCTAGTAAAGTATCATCTTGATTCAATGCTAAAGCCTGCATAGCCGGAATTGAAATATTTGGAGCTGCTTCTATCAAATTATCTGTTGGAATTTCTTTACTAATCCTTTCAAACCAATTTTCGATACGAGTATTCAAAAGTTTTGTTGGATAATAAACAGGGGATAATATAAGTTTTGCTACTTCATGTAATGTACTTCCAATCTGTTTAGCAATTGGAGAAGCCACATCTTTATAAGCTTCAGTAGCAAATATTTTTAATAATTCCAATTGGTCGTTTGTCATAAAAAATTTCCTATAATCTATAAAATCACTTTGTTTCCTGAATTATTGCAAAATAATCCGTAGGTAAATAACATTTTCGCCAGCAATCCTCATACATTCCTTGAATAGTATTTAATGTATCCCATACTGATTGTATGTATAAAATTATATCAGCTTCTAACCGGGTGTACAAACCATAAAAATGGGGAATTTCCCATTCCGTTATCACGTTATCACTTGTTGAATCTTTAAGAAAAACTGAAAAATCATTTGAAATATCAATCAATTTATTTTTTATATTTTCAAAATAGCGTTCTGAATGTTTTGAAGATATAATATCAAAGGCTAGTAACTGTTTTGCATATTTTTTAGCTGTATCTTTATATATGTTATATTCTGTGATATATGAAAAATTGCTAAATTGAGCTTTTGCTGTCTCAAAGAATGAATAAAACTTCGCACGCTTTGAGAAAAAATATAAATACGAGACATCTTCTTCAGTTTTAATTCTATTAACGCTGGGAATGTTTATTGTGATTAATTTTTGATGAATAAAATCTATTTCATTATCTAATAAAACTTTATCAACATAATCATTCAAATTTACAAAATAAATTATTTGCCCTGTAATATCAACTACAAATAACATAACAGGACAACCATGTCCCATCCGTTGAACGGTAAAGAGCAAATCAGTTTCCAATGAAAATTTTATTACATCCATTATATAAACTTTTGATTTACAATCTATTTTTACTTTACCCTTTCTAACTTTTTCAGCACCCTTTACTTGGACAAAGAAATGCTCTCCTAATGTTTCTAAAGATTTATCATCAAAAGTCTCAATTGCTAAATCAATTCCATAATCGGGCTTATAATCTCTTATGGTCCAATAATTAGGTAAAATTTGTCTTACTAGTTTTATAGCTTTTTCATCAATAAGATGTGAAACAGTTTTCTTTTTTGCATCAGCTGTATATTTAACACTCATTTTCATTCTCCTAGTTTTTCACAGAGTGGCAAAAGTTTTTCTATCGCAGCAACTATGCGTTTTTGTTCTGCAAGTGGAGGAAGAGGAATTAAGAATTTTTTTATCAAATCAGCTGAAATATTATCATTTGTAGAGTTTTTATTATGTTGAATTGATGATTGGATATGATAACTTAGAATAACAGAATAAATATAATCTATTTCTACTAAATTAGAACATTTTAAATCTGCAACACGTTGGTTTACATACATTTCTTCATTCAAGTTTTTAACTAAATAAGATTTACCAACTGTGCCACCTGTCATACATATTATAATATCATTTACAGAAAGTTTATAATTTTCCATTTCAGAGTTATAGGGATAATAAACAGGATCTTTTTCTTTTATTCCATTTTCGTCAAAATCAGAAATTCTTAAAACTCTTACCCCATTTGTTTGTGAAACATAATTTTCACTTTTAAAGGCATATCCACCATTAAATATAGAAATTTCTCCTAATCTACACCAACACCAATTCTCCGGAATATCAAAAGGAATCTCATCTTCTGTAATTTCTGGCAATTCTTTTTTTATCACACGGATTTGTGATTTACTACGTAAATCACTGCTTTTAGATTTTTTATCCTTTCCATCGCAAATTCCGTAGGAATTTGCAAATCCGTGTGACAATTTTTCCTTCCGTATCTCTTCCAGTAAATCTTTTGCGTTTCCTTCGGCAGCAATTTGTGGAACAAGTTTTCCCTGAACCGCTTCCTGCAGAATCGCTTTTTTTGTGAGTGCGCCGATTTGTTCATTGATTGCCTTGAGCGCGCTTTCTTTTTTGCCGTATTCTTCTATGAGCGGCATGAACTTTTCGATTGCGGCGACTATGCGTTTTTGCTCGGCTAGTGGTGGAAGGGGAATAGGAATTTTTTTGATGTTTTCTGAGCCCAGATTACCTTGATTAGCGGTTCCAGTTTCAAATTCAAAAATATAATCTAAAATAGGTTTGCTTTTTAATATCCAGGTTAAAAATTTAGCATATATATTTTTTTTTGGTCTTAAACATCCAACACGCTGATTTACATACAAATTTTTATCATTTTCTGTGATAAGAGTTGTAAAAAAATAATCTCGTTTCAAGCGAGTTCCTGTCATTGTAACTAAAATATCGTTTGGAATACATTTAAATGCATTTGTTTTTTCTGCTAATTCAGCATTAATATATACAGGTTTTGCAGAAAGCTGTAAGTACCCATTTTTTACATTACCTAAACGTAGAACCTGATAATCAGAGTTTTCTATAAAAGAATGACTATCATATGCGTAACCGCCAATAAAAGTAATTAATTCTCCCAATCTACACCAGCACCAGTTTTCTGGAATCTCAAAAGGAATCTCATCTTCTGTAATTTCTGGCAATTCTTTTTTTGTCACAGTGATTTGTGATTTACTACGTAAATCACTTTTTTTAGATTTTTTATTCTTTCCATCGCAAATTCCGTAGGAATTTGCAAATCCGTGTGACAGTCTTTCTTTGCGTATCTCTTCCAGCAAATCACTTGCATTGCCTTCGCTTGCAATCTGAGGGACTAATTTCCCCTGCACGGCTTCCTGTAAAAGCGCGTTTTTCAAATCTTTGGCGGTCATTTATGTTCCTCGCTTGACTTTTTGGCTTCATCTGTTATACTTGAATCATCGATGTGAGGTGTCTTAGTTGCCCTGTCCGCTGATTTTTCAGCCGCGTCACTCAAGCCTTCGAATCTTTCGGAGGCTTTATTTATTTCATCTAGTTCTATTGAATATATTCTGTGTCCGTTTGCAATACTTTCTTTTACAGTAATCAATACATCTGCTTTTCTACCACTTTGTAAAATTGCGGCAGAAACAAATCTTTTTATTGAAACAACATTCGGATCATCAGGATTTTTAAGATTTCCATGTGAGGCTACGAGTATTGCGCTTTCATAAAGAGGTTTGATTTTAGCAGCCAATTCAAAATGTTCTGCAAGAGTAAAACCATTTGCTTTTGATTTTTCCAGAGCTTTTGCACTCGTCATTTTGTCGATTGAGTGCTTGGAAAGATTAGCCTCAATTCCGGTTTGAGTATTTACAATCTTACCTAAAAATGGTTTTAGAATTGTGAGAAGTTCTGAACGTTTGTAACTGGCATAGCCTTGTTTCTTAATTTGCTCGGACATATTTTCTCGTTCCATCTGAATAAAGCAAATATGCGGAGTTTGTTGCTGAGTCGTAGCAGGAAATAGGAGTTCCCTTTGCTTTTTTTATTTCGTTTTCAATTCGCACTGCTTCAATAAAGCGTTTTGTAAGTTCATCGTCTGAAACGCCGCAAGTTGAATCCAATTCATTTTGATCCATAATAAATCCTCCTATATGTTATAGCAGATTTTTTATACATTTACAGTTAAACCCCTCGAATTCGATGGGTTTACAGTTCCCCTTTCTGCGCTTTCTGATGAAGCTTTGTAATCTGTGCAAGAAGATTGTCTATATCAGCATTAAGTTTTGAACGCTTTTCTTCGTAATTTTGAATTGTTTCTGCAACGCTTAGGATTTCTTCTTCCTCGTGAGGAAAGCCGCATACATCAAAATTGTAATTTGAATCAATAAGTTCCTGTGCTGCGTAGCATTTAGCTTTTGGATTTCCTTCTTCGTCTGTAATTTCTTTACGGTCATTCCACCAGGCAATGCAGTCATCAAAGTGCTTTAATTCCATAGGCTTTGTCTTGCTAAAGTGCTTGCGGTCGCCTGGAATGTCTACTCGGTAGAACCAGGTCTTTCCTGTCGGCTCTTCATTATTAAAGAAAAGTATGTTTGTTGTAATACTTGTGTATGGGCTGAATACACTTCCAGGCAAGCGAACAATTGTATGAAGATTAAAATCCGTAAGAAGCTTTTTCTTAAGATTGTTCTTTGCATTATCGTTTCCAAATAAGAATCCGTCTGGAACAATTACTGCTGCACGACCATCTTTTTTAAGGCGGTACATGATGACTGCCATAAACAAATCAGCTGTTTCACTGGAACGCAAGTCTGCCGGGAAGTTTTGTTTGATGTCGTCCTTTTCGCTTCCACCATAAGGGGGATTCATGAGGATTACATCAAATGCGTCTTTTTGGGTATAGTCCAAAAGTTTATATGTAAGTGAGTTTCCGTGATAGACATTAGGGCTGTCCAGACCATGCAAAAGCATGTTTGTAACACAAAGCATGTATGGGAATTGTTTTTTCTCTACGGCATAAACTGAGTTATAGATTTTTTCTGATTCTTCGTTTGAAATGCTGCCTTTAGCGTCTTTTACTTCTTCAAGTTCTTTTATCCAGCTGGAAAGAAAGCCGCCGGTACCACAAGCAAAGTCCGCCATTGTCTCGCCAATCTGGGGCTTAATCATTTTTGCCATAAATTGAGTAACGGCTCTTGGTGTATAAAACTCTCCGGCACTACCTGCGCTCTGGAGTTCTTTAAGAATTGTTTCGTAGATTTCACCAAAAGCATGAGTTTCTTCGTAGCTTCCAAAATCAAGTTCATCAATGATGTTTGCAATCTGACGCAGAAGCACACCGTCCTTCATGTAGTTGTTTGCATCTTCAAAAGTTGTGCGGACAATGCTCGCTCGGATTGGCGTGTCAGGTGAGATTTCAAGATTTTTTAAAGTTGGGAAAAGTTTGTTGTTTACAAAGTTCAAGAGTTTGTCACCTGTAAGACCATCACCTTGATTTTCTGTATGTGCCCAGTTACGCCAGCGGAGTTCTTCCGGGATTATCGATTCATATTTTTCATCTTCAAATTCCCAATCTTCTTCTTTTGCGTCATATACCTTTAAGAAAAGCATCCAGGCTATCTGTTCAATTCTCTGTGCGTCACCGTTAATACCGGCATCGTTACGCATTACATCACGGATGCGTTTTACAAAACTACTTAAGTTGCTCATTTTTTTCCTCTATCCTATTATCACACGGATTTGTGTTTTACTACGTAAAACACTGATTTTAGACTTTTTACCTTTTCCATCGCAAATTCCGTAGGAATTTGCAAATCCGTGTGACAGCCTTATGCAACCTTATACAATTCGTTCTCCAGCTCTTTCAGTGCAGCCCGGTATTTATCACTTCCACCAAACAATGCTGCAATACGAGCAGGCTTTCCATATTTTGTAAATGGATTCTGTTTCAGAATCTCTGTTGATTCAATATCATAAATGCCAAGTTCGGCATATTTATCCAAAAGCGCATTGATTACTTCTCGAGCTGCTTCACCATATTTTCCAAAGATGTCACGTTTCTTTACATTCTCAGCCCGTTCTCTTCTTGTAAGCGGTTTTTGATTAAATGCAATATGACAGATAAAATCAAAGTCATCGACATCAGTCATGTTCTGGCCTTTTTTAATCGGTTCAAGGTCTATGCCTTTTTCTTTAAGCATATTGCGAATGATTTCTTTTTTATGCTCACCATTCCAGGTCTGAATAAAATTTTCCAAAGTCTGGTAAGTTCCAAGAATACTTTCCTTAGTGTAATCTTCGATTGATTCCTGTTTAAGAAGTTTTCCATCAGTGTCATAAATAGAAACTAAACGCTGAAGAACATCTACTTTTATTTGACCTTTTCCAATAATTTGAACTGTGCGTTTTTCAGTTTTTTGTTCATCTAGTCCGTCACTTCGACTACGCTCAGTGACCGGCTTTTCTTCTTCTAGTATTTTCTGGTCGGTGAGCGTAGCCGAACCGAAATCTTCATCCTGTTCAATTTCGCCATCCCAGTCAGGGTCTGCAAACAAACGGCTTACTCTGCGGAAGTCCATAATTGTAAAATGTGTTTTACCATCTTCATATCTAAGACGTGTACCACGGCCGATAATCTGCTTGAACTCAGTCATTGAATTAATAAGTTCATCAATGACTATAAGTTTTACCATTTTACAGTCACTACCAGTTGAAAGGAGCTTTGAAGTCGTAGCAATTACAGGATAAGGCTGTGAAACAGAAATAAAATAATCGAGTTTATCTTTTCCGTATTTATCACTTCCTGTAATGCGAACAACGTATTGTTCCTTAACGTTTCCCTGATTATCTTTCAGAACCATGTCTGTATTCAAATTGTTTAATGCAACACGCATTCTGTCTGCAGCATCTTCTGTAGGACAGAATACAATTGTTTTAGACATGCGGTCTGTTTCTTTCAGGTACTTTGTAATTTCAGCTGCAACTTCATCAATACGGTCTTGAATAATAATGTTGTAATCATAGTCAGAAAGATTATATTCACGGTCTTCAATTTCATTTCCGTGAATATCTTTCTGCCCTTTTTTAGGTCTCCAGCCGTCATCTATATTTGTATGAACATTAATTACTTTGAACGGAGCAAGAAATCCATCTTCAATTCCCTGTTTAAGACTGTATGAATAAACAGGCTCTCCAAAGTAATCGATATTCGAAACATATTTTGTTTCTTTTGGAGTTGCAGTCATACCAATCTGTGTTGCACCATTAAAATATTCAAGGATTTTACGCCAGCGGGAATCAGCCTTTGCAGAACCTCGGTGACACTCATCAACAATAATCAAATCAAAGAAATCTGGAGAAAAGAATTCCTTGTATTTTGAAATTTCAAGTTCAATCTCTTCTTCTGTTTCTTCTTCATCTTCATCATGATGCTTTGCAGAATCTAACTGCTGGTACAAAGCAAAGTAAACCTGATAAGCAGAGATTTTAGATTTATCTTCTTTCTGAAAATTGATTTTATGAATTACTTTTTCCAGAGGCTTAAAATCCTGCTGAATAGACTGGTCCACAAGATTATTTCTGTCCGCAAGGTAAAGAACTTTCTTTTTAGTTCCAGATTCAATCAAACGCCAAACTATTTGGAAGGCGGTATATGTTTTACCGGTTCCAGTGGCCATTGCAATGAGAATACGAGCCTGATGTTTTGCAATTGCTTCAAGAGTTCTGTTTACTGCATTACGCTGATAATAACGTGGCGGATAACAGTCTGCTCCAGAATAGAATGGTGTGTTCATGAGTGTCTCTTCAAAACAAAGAGGTACATCATATATAGCCGATTTTCCGTCAATATAATATCGTTCACGGTTTTCAACTTCTATAATTTTTTGTGCATCAACACCTTTCCAACGTGTATATAGTTCATCTGCTGTTGGGAATTCAGATAAGGGAAATTCTTTTTCAAGACCGGTAGTAAAATCATGTTCAAAAAAGCTATCACCATTAGAAGTATAAACAAATGGAACATTCATCATAATTCCATAAGTGATTGCCTGCTGCATTCCATACGAAGAAGATTTATTATTATCTTTTGCTTCTACAATTGCTAAAGGGGTTCCTTTGTTATACCAGAGAACATAGTCGCAGCGTTTACCTTTATCGCGGCTTGGAATATTACCTTTGATGTGAACTTTACCGTCTGTAAACTTGTTGGCAGGAGAAGTTTCCATAGTGATCTTTTTGACATCCCACTTTGCAGTCAAAGCAGGCGTAATGAACTGAAGCTTGATATCTTCTTCTGTCATGTCTTTTATATCAAAAATATCACTCATTTTTCACTCTCCATCACCCGCATTCACTTCCATAATATCCCCAATCTCGCAGTCCAAAGCTATGCAGATTTTCCTAAGGCTTTCCATGGAAACATCTTCGCCTTTGCCCATTTTTGCTACGATATTGCTGGTGATTTTTGCCTGGCGGATGAGGTCGCTCTTGTTCATGTCGCGGTCGATTAGGATTTTCCAGAGTTTTTTGTAACTTGCGCTCATTGTAGTTTTCCCGCTTTTATTTTTCAACAGTAAATTATACCTAGATTTTGTAAATTTTTCCATAAAGTCTCACGATATCGGGAGAATAATAATCGGAAGTTTTTTCCAATGAATAAAACCGCAATATAATGACTATGTAAAAGAAAAATTTGCCAATAGTCTTTTTTAACAAAATATTTTTATTTGCTTCTGTTGCAGACCAAGAAAAGAAATAAGAGAACTAAGAACATCTGCTATAAAAATCATTTTTCCGAGGGTATAGATTTATTTTATCAGCATATAAGTTACTTTACTAATATAAAAGATATTACTTATAAGAAAGTTTTAAATAGTCTGTCACCTGTATCAGGACCTTTATCATTAGCTTGTTTCAAAACATTTGCTCCCTTAAAAGAATTTTGTGATACTCTAACAGTAAATACATCATAATTCGTAAATTTTTCAATGGCTTTATCGCATAAAACATTTGTGATAATTTTTATATTTTGGTATGAAGTTTTTGATTTTCCAATAGCTTCAAGCATTCCTTTTCCTGAATTTATTACCGCATCAACAAATAAAATCAGCTTGCCTTTGATAACTTCCTTATTCCTATCAAAAAAATCTGAATCATTTGAATCATAAAATAAAATAGGACAGTCAAGAATATCAACGATACCAAAAAAAAAAAGGAAGCGCAGAACGCATAAACGAAACTATGCAGCATTGACCAGAAAACTGATTTTGATAGTTCTCTGTCAGAATTCTTCCCAACTCATAATGAGCATTGCGTAGTCTAGAACCCATTACACCAGAGTTGCTTTTGCAGATAGAAATAAACTCATTTGTATTCTCTGACTTAAATTCTTCGTTTAAAATATGAATCATTCTATTCCTCCGATAGTATTCCAGCATATTGATGCGGATTCCTTGCAAATTGCACTATTTTTGTTTTGGAATGTTCATCAATATATTTTTGAACATGTGGCCGAAGCTTATTCGGTGCATAGATATATCCTTTATTCGCTTCTTCAAGCATAAAAATATCGCACATACTGTCACCAATCGAAACAACAGAATATCCTTTCTGCTTCAATAATTTACTCACAAAACCTTTCACAAAATCAGAAATGATAACACCTGAATCTGACAAATCATTTCCAATAATTGATTCAAAAAGCTGATGCTTTTCATTTATTTGCTTCCATATTTCAAAAACACCAGATGTCAGACCGTAAACAATATAGCCCTGCTTTTTTAAGGATGAAATTTTATCGCAGACGATGGAATTTAAGTGAAAGTCTGCAATGTTTGGATATTTTGAAAAATCTTTATACAGTTTTGCCTGTTTCCAAAACTGATAATGGGAATATGAGTCATCTGCAAATATAGTTTTTAGAGCAGTCAGGTTTCCGCCATTCAGTTCAAAGAATGGAATGGTTGTGTCTTCCGCAGTCGCCGTTCTGTCGCAGTCAATCAATGCAATTTTTTTAGATTCAGACAGCTCGATTGAATCTACAATATATCTTACAATTTCAATAGAGTTAAACCGAGTGTTATTTGCATACCTAGAAAGATAAGCAACTGCATTTTTTAAATCATCATCGATAATGATAAAATCTTTTTGGGCATAAAAACATTTTTCCCTGAGCTTGTTTATTTCAAAACAATGCCACTCATGCAGTTCTTCTACTGAAAGAGATGAAAATCTTCTGTTCTTTTCGGAATCTTGTATTCTCTTGTAAATCTCTGTTGCTTTCGACTTTAAATACACAAATGAATCATATAAAGCAAGGTCTGAATCCGTAAAAACTGTTTGGAACTTTCTTTCCGTTAAACTCGGAAAACAGAAATGTCCATCTACCAAAAAGTTGTCTTCGTTCTGCAATGATTCCATAAATTGTTTTCGGACAATTTCTTTTTCGGACTCATTTAAAAGCTTAAAGTTTCTGCCAAATACTCTCTCTGCAATCTTGTTGAGTTGCCAAGATCCCTTGTAGTGACGAAAGTTTTTCATTGCAGAATTTTGCAGCAATTCAGAAATAAGAGTATCTTTTCCGGAACAAGAAATACCATACACGCAAATTTTCATTTTCTTGCCTCCAAGACATTTTTATCGAAATAACATTCTCTGTCTTTGCATGGAGTCAACTGTTTTATGTTTTTTTCAATTTCAAAAAGAGAATCCCCTTCTCTTCCTAATACAAATTTTTCGTTTCCAATAAATCGACCGCATGGATAGATTTTTCCATCGGCATAAAAAATATTTGTTCTTCCTACTCCACAGAGTTGTCCGTACATAGTGCAGTCATATTTTTTTGGCAGACGGCACTGGCGAAGCTCAAGTTTTGTTTGTTTCGCCTTTTCCATAAAGAACTTGAATTCTTCTTTTGTGATAAAAAGTTCAGGAGATTGTTCATCAACTAACCGAGAAAACGTTACTTCTGAAAAATTCTCTTCAAAAAACTGAAGCACAACATCAGCATTTTGAATTGACTTTCTATGTACAGTTGCATTTACAGAGGGCATTTTTCCAAAGTATTTTTCGTAAAGTTCAATGGTAGCCCAAACTTTCTCAAAGCTGGGAGCACCATTTTTGAACTTACGGCATGCATTATGGATATCTGGATTTCCATCGAGTGAAAGGCACAGCTTTATTCGATTTTGATTGTCAAAAAAGAATTTCATAATCTCTGGCGTACAATAAATCCCGTTAGAAATTGTATAAAGAGAAATATTTTCATCTGCATCAATTTCAGAAAGGAATGTAACGGACTCCTGAATTAAATCAAATCTGATGAGAGGTTCTCCAGCACCAACAAGACCGATTTTGAAAGAAATGCCATTTTTATATGCATACTCGCTTATATTTTTCAAAATTCCTTTCAGAGATTCACTTTTTAAGTCTTCACAGGACTTTTTATCAATATGCTTGTCAAAATGACAATATGTGCAGCAAAGCTGACATTTACTCGTAAGTGAAATGCAGGCTCTATCTATCATTTAGCGCCCCCTCTTTCAAAAATGTAAATCAAATCTGTATTCTTACTTTTTAAGGCATAATCCCGTGCAGTCATATAATCGTTTCTGCTGCGAATATTTTTATCTGTTTTGTCAAAAAGGAACTTTGCAACTTCGACATGTTTTTTTATGCAGGATTTTATCAACGGAGTAAAACCGTTAGAATCCTGCTGGTTGCAACAGGCTCCCTGTTCAACAAGATAGGTAACGATATCAAGCCTGCCATGCCATGAAGCTATCATCAATGCCGTATTTCCGTAGTTTGTTCCTTGAGAACCTTTATCGATATCCGCTCCATATTTCAGTAAAAGTTTTATGAAATCCAAATTGTTCATTTGTACTGCATGACTTATTGGCGGCAGGCGGTATTTGACATCATCACATTTATTCATGTCCAAATCCGGCAGAGAAAGCAACCATTCGAGCATAGACTTATCTTTATTTCTGACCGCTTGAATACACGGAGTAAATCCAGTCTTTGGATCTGTATGGTTTACATCAGGATTCTTTTCATAGATTGATTTTGCCTTTTCTATATTTTTTTCTAAAACCGTAGCAAAAAAATCTCCAGTAGCCTTCTCATCATAATCATTTTCTGTAGCCGAAAACTTTTTTTCATAGTCATCAAGGGTGAGCGTTTCAAGATTTGATAACTTTTGTGTTTTTAAGGGGAAGTAAATATCACTGGAAACAAGATAAACCATATTAGATAAATCTTTTTTCGCTTGATTCATTGCGGCATTTATTATTTTGTTGTCATTGAGCGATTCATTTCCTGATTCTGAAAGAACTTTAAATCGGTTTTTGTCTTTATCCTGCAACTCCTTAAAAGATTTCATTGCAAGCCATGCCTGTTGTTTTCGTTTTCCTTTATCTTTCTGATAATTCAGTTCAGATAATACAGTTTCTGTAATGCAGATGTATTGGATGTTCTTCTTTTCCATGTCCTCTAAGATTCTTGGACGACGAAGGAGAATGGACGAATCAAGAATGAACATGATTTTTTGCTTTTGCTTAAGACCAAGCAGTTCATCAATACTTACATGGAATTCCTGCGCAATCTTCATAAGCTGATCGGTAGTCGGCACAGCCTTGCCCTGTTCCCAGTTTGAGACAGTCGGACGAGAAACAATAAGTCTTTTTGCGAATTCGTCCTGTTTCATTCCGTTCTTTATACGCAACTGCTCAATATTTTTTGCAATTAAATCTTGATTCATCGAGACCTCCTTATCTCCTCAAAGTATAAGCCAAATTAAATGATGTGTCATTTTTTTTTACATTCAATCAATTATTTGTATAAAAGTCTTACTTTTGTTAAAAATTTTGACATATAAAAATTCGTCTATATATCATTTTCTAGGCACTTTTCCAAGCTCTGTCGCTTATCCCGCACATCATCGAAATCTGCACATTGAGTTTGCGCGAGTCCATGCTAGACTGACCGCAAGAAAGTTCAAGTACGAAGACACATACGAGAAAATCGACGGCAGATGGTGGATTACCGCACGCGACCAGATTTTTGTACACAGGGAGCAGTAGGAGGATTCTATGAAAAAGACGATATTTGCGCTTGCGGCAGTCGCGCTTTCACTTTCACTTTCGCTTACCGCCTGTGCCTCGGCAAAAAAAGCTGAATCCGGCGCGAAGGCCACTTCAAAAACAGGAGCCGCAGGAGTTCCCTATCTTACGCTGAACAAAAAAATTTTCAAGACAAGGGGAAAGTAATTATGGAAAACAAGCTTACTTACAAAATCGTGACGGCGGCGGACTACGACGAACTCTACGCCCTGTGGAATCAGGTTGAGCAAACCAAGCGAGCCTTGAATCCGGTGGACGACAGCCGGGAAGGAATCAGCCGTTACATAAAGCGCAATCCTTCCACATGCTTTGCGGCTCTGTCTGACGGAAAAATTGTCGGAGCGATTCTTACAGGTCATGACGGCAGGCGGGGAATCATCCATCATCTTTGCGTCCATCCTGATTTTCAGCGGAAAGGGATTGCGGCCACTCTCGTTTCAAAAGCAGAAGAAGCCCTTAAAAAAGAGGGAATCAATAAAATCTTCGGACTTGTGTTTAAGGATAACGACAAGACCAACGCTTTCTGGGAAAAGCAGGGCTACAGCCTCAGGACAAACTTAAACTACAGGAACAAAAGCCTGAACGAGGCCGTTCCACAGGGAGAATAAAAATGCAGATAAAGAAAACAAGTGCAGAGAATATTGAAGAGCTGATGGAAATCCGCCTTGAAATGCTTAGGGAAGTAAACGGACTTGCACCAGATGCAGCCTTTGATTCCGACCTTGTGGCCCATTCCCGGGAATATTTTTTGCACGGAGAGCAGACCACGGTCTTTGCCATGGATGGCGAAAAAATCGCCGGATGTGCTTCAATCAGCTACATCACGGTCATGCAAACCTTTGACCACCCCACAGGAAGACGCGCCCACTTGATGAACATCTACACCAGGGCCTCGACATGCGGAAGAAAATCGCGGAGCACGGCATGGTTCTTGAATGCTGGTTCCCTCTGGGGGGAAGTGGCAGTTTCCACAGTTGCAGCCGCCATAAATCATTTCTTTGTCGGCTGAATCTGGAATCTTGAAATCGCCGTTTTCGTATTGAAAGAGAGTCCAAAGGTGGTCTTTCCGGTTGAAATATGTCTGGCAGCCTTTTTCTTCGTAGGCCGGAAGCCCCGCAAGAACTGGAACACCGCGCAACTGCTCAAGTCGGCGCGAAAAGGCGCGGAGGTGAGCCGGGCGGAGAAAAAAACAAGCCCAGCCTGTGGATTTCTTTTGGTATTAAATCGCTGCAAAATTCCGCGGGCTCCATTTTTTCCTGAAGCACCCCCTCAATGTCTGTTTTGCAATTTCAAAAACAACGCCGTTGCGATAGAATCAAAGGATATGTTGCAAAAAAGTGAATCTAGCTTGTACATCATCGGAGCGGGTTTTGCGGGACAGATGATTGCGCAGGACATTTTGAGAAAGAAGATATTCGGAAGGGTCGCCGCTTTCCTAGACGACGACAAGGATTTGATAGGCACAAAAATAGAGGGCATCCCCGTCCTGGGCCCCATAGCCTCCATAGCCCCCGTCATAAAGTGCGGGCCGCTCGACGAAGCCATAATCGCCATACCGAGCGCGCAGACGGAGAAAATCAGGGAAATATACGAGAACTTGAAGAAAGGCGGATTCGCCCACATCAGGATTCTTCCTAGCGTGAGCCAAATCGTGGACGGAAAGGCGCATTTCGTGCAGACGAGGGAAATCGATCCGCTGGACATTCTCGGTCGCACTCCAATCATAATCCCCCTCCACGAAAGCCTCCAGTACCTCAGGGGCAAGCGCGTCATGATAACCGGCGCGGGCGGCTCGATAGGCTCGGAGCTCGCCAGGCAGCTCTTGAGCGGAGGCGCGGAGAGGCTCTACCTTTTCGGGCACGGAGAAAATTCAATCGTGCAAATCTACAGGGAACTCATCGTGCTGCAGAACGAGGGCGTCGGGGAAAAGGCGACAGTCGTCCCGATAATCGGAGACATGAAGGACAGGGAGTACGTCCGCTACATCGTCGAAAAAACCCGGGTCGACGTGATTTTCCACTGCGCGGCGTACAAGCACGTTCCAATGATGGAGGAGAACCCGGTCGCCGTCATCGAGAACAACGTTTTCGGAACAAGGAACCTTTTGGAGTCCTCGGTCGAATTCGGCGTGTCCAAGTTCGTGCTCATCTCCACGGACAAGGCGGTTTCCCCGGTCTCAATCTACGGCGTCTCCAAGATGCTATGCGAGAAACTCGTCCTCCAGTTCGCCAAAAAGGCCGACACGAAGAAGAACCAGGCTTTCATGTTCGTAAGGTTCGGAAACGTCCTCGGTTCAAGAGGCTCGATTCTCCCGCTCTTTCAAAGCCAGATAAAGAACGGGGGGCCAGTCACCGTCACCGACAAGGAGATGGAAAGGTTCTTCATGACGATTCCCGAAGCCTGCTCGCTTGTGCTTGAGACAGGCGGAGTCGGAGAGAACGGCCGCTCCTACCTTCTGGACATGGGGGAGCCTATAAAGATTTACGACATGGCCGAGCAGATAATCAAATTCTCAGGGCTGGAACCGGGCAAGGACATCGAGATAAAGATAATCGGAGCCAGAGAAGGAGAAAGAAACTACGAACCGCTTTGGCTCGACGAAGAGAATCCGCAGAAGACCGAGTACGAGAAAATCCTCATCCTCAAGAACCTGGAGATGGACGACGGGGAATTGAACGCCCTCCTCGAAAAGCTCGAACCAATCTGCTTCTTCGATTCAAAAAAGAAAGAAGAATTCCGCGACAAGGAGAAATTGATTTCGATTCTGAGGAAAGCGGTTCCAAGCCTCGACGAATTCTACGAGCTTACGAAGGACAAGACGCAGGCGAAGAGAATAGCGAGTTCAAGCGAGAAGATAACGCTCTGAACGTTCAGGAACGGAACAATTTTTGATTCAATGGAGAAGAAAAAAATGAAAGTACCTTTTTTCAAGCCGAGCATCGGTGACGAAGAGAAGAACGCCGTTTTGGAAGTGATGTCGTCTGGCTGGCTCACCACCGGAAAAGTCACCCACGAATTCGAAAAGGAATTCGCGGAATATGTCGGAAGCAAACACGCCCTCGCAGTGAACTCGAACACGAGCGGAATGATTCTCGCCATGGAAGCGTGCGGAGTCAAGGCAGGAAAGGCCGTCATCACGACACCCTACACTTTCGTCTCAACGGCAGCGTCCGCCATTCACTTGGGAGGCGACGTCTTTTTCGCCGACACAGAAAAGGACTCGTACTCGATTTCGCCTGATTCAATCGAAGAGATTTTGAAGAAGGACACCGAACACAAAATCGTGGCGATTGTGCCGGTCCATGTCGCCGGCAACCTCTGTGACATGAAGAGAATCAACGAGCTTGCGAAAAAATATTCCACAAAAGAGAACAGGATTTTCGTCATAGAGGACGCGGCGCACTCGTTCCCGTCAAAAACGGCGGCCGGATTCGCGGGCACGCTCGGCGACATCGGAGTCTTCTCGTTCTACGCCACGAAGACCATGACCACCGGAGAAGGCGGCATGGTGACGACAAACGACGACGCGCTCGCGTCGCGGATGACGAAGATGCGCCTGCACGGCATGGACAGGGACGCATGGGACCGCTACACGAGCGACAAGGCTTCGTGGGAGTACGACATAATCGCTCCGGGCTTCAAGTCGAACCTGCCCGACGTTTTGAGCGCGATTGGCAGGGAGCAATTGAAGAAGGCGGACGACTTCAGGAAATCAAGAATCGAAGTCGTGAAGAAATACAACGAGGCGTTCAAGGACTGCGACTTCCTCACTCTTCCGCCCGACGGAGAGGGCAACGCATGGCACCTCTATCTTCTCCAGATAAAGCCAGAGAAGCTCGACTGCGACAGGAACACGTTCGCGAAGGAGTTGCAGGAGGCCGGACTCGGAATCTCAATGCACTTCATCGCGATTTTCCACTTCACATACTGGAAGGCGCTCTACCCTGACTTCACGGCGGAGAATTTCCCGAACGCGGAGAAGCACTACCAGAACACGATAACGATTCCTCTCTACCCCTACATGACGGAGGAGGAAAGCGATTTCGTCATAGAGAAAGTCAAGGAGACCGGAAAGAAGCACCATGCCTGATTCAACAAAAGACATCGTTTCGAACATCGAAAAAGACCTGCGGGTGACTAAAGCGTTCTTCACCGACTTCACGAAGTCGAACACGGACTCCAAAATCGACAACGAACTGTTCGCCCTTTTGGTGCGGAGTCCGAAGGGAAGCGGAAGGCTCGTCTCGGTCGTTTTTTCGGAGAGCGTCCCTGTGGAACAGAGGGAAAAATGCCGCATTCTCACCGCGAACGACATTCCCGGAAAGAAGACGGCGACCATGCTCCAGACAGAGACCGAAATCCTCTGCGCCGGAAAAGTGAAATATGAAGGCGAGCCGGTCGCCATTCTGCTCGGAGAGGACGAGAGCCTACTCAAAAAAATCATCTGTGAGGGCGGAATCGAAGTCGAAATAGAAGATGCGCCAGAGTCTGAATCAGAAACGGCAAACAGAATCGAAGTCGAAAATCTTTCGGAAGAAAGCGCAGGCTTCGACGAATCAGTTTTCGGGAGCGCGGAATTCGTCGTAGACCACTCGTGGAAGAACGGAATGAGGGCGACATCCATGAAGGAGACGAACGGAGCGCTGGCTGTCCCCGTGGACGGAAAGATACTGCTCCACACGCCCTGCCACTGGACGGCGAACCTGCAAAAATCAGCGGCGGAAGCCACAGGCCTTGAAAAATCCTGCATCTCAATCGACAGGACCACGATAACGACGAACAACACGGGCGCGATATGGCTGGGCGAGATGGCGGCGGTGCAGGCGGCAGTAGCGGCGAAGGCCACAGGCAGGCCTGTCAAGCTGGTCTACACGAGGGACGAGCAGGAGCGGTTCATAGAGACGCCCGCGTCGATAGAGATACGGCACAGAACCGCGCTGGACGAGAACGGAAGAATCAAGTCGATGGACATAGAAATCGTGTCCGACATTGGAGAGTCGAATCCCTTCCACGAAGAGATAGCGGAAAGGCTCCTGATTTCGGCGACCGGAATATACAAGCCGGAGACATTCAGAATCGTCTCGAAAGTCGTCTCCAGCAGGAGCGCGCCAAAATCGGTCAAGCTCGACGCAATATCGATGCACACTTTTTTCGCATTGGAAAACCAGATGAACCTCATCGCCGACGAAACCGGGATTGCGCCGACGACTCTCAGGAAAATCAACTCGGACAAAGGCTCGCCCCTACTCATGGAGACGGACCTGGGGGAAGCGGCGTCGCTTGTCACGAAGGACCTGGACATGAGGATAAGGGCGGAGAACAAGGAAAGGAAAGGCGACAGCGACTGGTGGAAGTACGAGAGAAAGACGAAGGACGAGCTGAGCGAAGACTTCGAGCCTAGCATATTCGACAGGAAATACGTCTCGTACAGGCTGAAGGGAAAGAACACGACGCTGAACGAGACAATCTCCCCGTATGTGCAAAACCCCCGCGGGATAGCCATTTCGTGCGCGATAGAGGGGAACGGATACCTCAAGCGGAAAATTTCGCTCAAGACCGAAAAGACGAAGGACGGATACTTCAAAATCGACTCGTTCGCCAAGCACGCATGGAAAAAATGGTCGCGAATAGTCAGCGACACTCTCAAAATCGACAGGGAATCTGTCTTCCTCTCGCCTACGATAGCGACTTCGGAGGAGAACGGATGGCCGGACACATTGTGCGACAACGTGAACGTGAAGACAAGGCTTTTGCGGAAATGCTGCAGCCTGACTCTCGAAGGGCAACCGAAAGCGCGGGCAGACCTTGAGGATTTGATAGGAGAGGCCGCGAAGGATGGAAGGAAATTCGCGTCGGCATCGCTCGCGGTCTGCTCGATGGAGATAGGAATCGATCCGTGCGACATGCGCATATTCATCAAGAAAGCGAGCGTTGCCATAGACTGCGGAAAAGTCGACGACATCGAAAGCGCGAAGACGGCCGTCAGGCTGGAGATACAAAAGATAATATCCCAGCTTGAGACCGACGGAAAGATAAAATGCGAGGAAATCGAAGTCAACTTCGTGGAGACGGAGAATTCGACAAAGGCGGAGTCAAAACAGATAGGGCACTTGATGCACTCGGTGATACCGCCCGCGTTCACTTCGGCACTTTCTTTGGCGATAGGCCGGACAATCGAAAAACTCCCGATATCAAAAGAAGGAATCTACAATGCGAGTGAAATTCAACCTGAATGACAAGACAATCGAATTCAACGGAGACCCGAACGAGAAGCTCATATCGATTCTGAGGAAGACCGGGAACATCTCCGTGAAAAAAGGCTGCGGGAAAGGCGCATGCGGATTCTGCAAGGTGCTGCTCGACGGAAAACCGGTCTCAAGCTGCAAGATTCCAGTCGGAATGCTCGGAGAAAAATCGAAAGTCACGACGATGGAATGGTTCGTCAAAAAAGAGAAAGACGAATACATCGAGAAAAACGCGAAGTACATAGAAGAGGGAATCAGGAAGGCGAACATCCACCTCTGCGGCTACTGCAACTCCTCGAAAGTCCTGATGGCGCACGAGCTCCTCGAACGCGGATTCACCGACGAGGAACTTGAGGAATTCACATCCACTCTCTCATGCACATGCACAGAGCAGCACGTTCTCATGCAGGGGATAAAATTCGCTTACGAGGCGAAGCGGAAGGCGGAAGCCCAGAAGCCGGAGAAGCAGGAAAAAGACGAGAGCATATTCAACGAAACAGGAATTTTCGAATCCAAGAACGTGACGGAGCTTTTAAAAAGCGTCGGAAAGACGGACGGCGTGGAATTCATAGGAGGATGCACGGCTTTGGACAGGCTCCCCGAAAAATACGTCAGGATGAGGGACTTCAAGGACCTAAAGAAATTCAACAAGTGGGACAGCTACTACTCGATAGGGCCGGAATTGACGCTTTCGGAGCTTGAAGACCTTGGAGGGAAGCTTCCCCCCCTCTTTCTCCCCGCGCTCAAGACGATAGCGAACCGCTCCATACGGAACATGGCGACACTGGCGGGAAGCATATTCTCAAGCACGGACGGAACGAAGCACACACTCTACGCCCCACTTCTCGCTTTGGACACGAAGCTCGGCTTTTCGAGGGCGAAAGGAGAAATCAGGACGGAGACGAAACTCATACCGCTATTGAAGCTCGACGAATTCGACAGGAAAAAATGGGTTCTGACGAGCGTGAAAATTCCGAACGACGAGTGGGACGTGCAGATATTCAGAAGAATCGGCCCGGACAGTTTCATAACGGAAGAGTCGGCCTCATACGCATTTCTGGTGCAGGCGGAGGGAAAGACGATATCGGCCATAAGAATCGCGCTCGCCGGAAAGGTCGTCATCAGGAACGTGGACTTCGAGAACCAGCTCATCGGGCTGCAGCTGCCGCTTTCCGACGAGGCGATAAAGGAAAAGATAGCACTCGCCGAAAAGATGTTCGACGAGACGAGCGAAGCGCAGGGAAAGAGCGTGTCACCGTTCGTGAAGTCGCAGTTCCTCAATATGCTCCGCTTCTCGCTCGAACACTTGGTCTGACGTAAAAAATCAGAACCACCCCTTGAGCAAATTCAATATGAGAACCCAGGCGAAGGCCGAGCAGACAATCGCCTTCATGCCGGTGCCCAAAAGGAAGCCGAGGAAAGCCCCCCATGCGGCTTTCAACGCCCGAGCCGTGTCGCTTGAGTCGTGTATCAGCTCAAAAACAAGCGCGCCGATGAAAGGACAGACGATGACTCCAAGCATCGGAATCGGGAGGATGATGCCGGCGACAAGCCCGACAGTAGAGCCGATGGTGCCCATTTTTGTACCGCCGTTTTTCGCGGTCATCATGGGCGGAAAAACATAGTCGGCCACGGTCACGGCGACCATCACGACGGCAGTCACGACAAGCGTCGGAACGTGGAGCGTCGACGAAGCGGAAAAATACGCGACGAGAAGACCCGCCCACGAAATCGGAGGGCCGGGGAGAGCCGGCAAAAAAGCACCGATGAAACCTATGGCAATCAGGACGAATGCGGCGACAATCAAAAAAACAGGGAAAACAGCAGACATTCTACCTCCAAAAAAAATCACTTTATGAGCATCGCGTCGCCGTAGCTGAAGAATCGGTACTTCGCCTCCACGGCCTTACGGTACGCCTCAAGAATGTGCTCCCGACCCGCGAACGCCGACACGAGCATGATGAGAGTGCTCTCGGGCGTGTGGAAATTCGTGAACATCATGTCCACGCACTTGAACTTGTAGCCGGGGTACATGAAGATGCTGGTGGCGGAGCTGCCCCCCTTCACAAATCCGTTCTCGTCCGAGGCCGACTCCAACGTGCGTACGGAAGTCGTCCCGACCGCCAGAATCGGGCGTCCTTCCCTCTTCGCCTTGTTGATTTTCTCGGCCACGTCGAACGGAATCGTGTAGATTTCCTCGTGCATCTTGTGCTCCTCGATGTTCTCCACGCGCACTGGAAGAAAAGTGCCCAAGCCCACGTGCAGCGTCACGAACGCCCGCTCTATTCCCTTCTCGTCCAGGCGGCGGAACATCTCCTCGGTGAAGTGGAGACCCGCGGTTGGACAGGCGGAGCTTCCGACCTCCTTCGCGTACACGGTCTGATAACGCTCGGAATCCGTGTCGTCGTCCTCCCTCTTGATGTAGGGCGGAAGCGGAATGTGCCCGTTTCGGGAAAACCAACCGTCGTCGAGAGGGCAGTCGAAGCGGATTGTGCGGAATTCAGAGCCGACATCGTTCTCGTGCTCTATTATCTCGCCCACGGAACCGTCGTTGAAGCGGTACTTCGAACCGACCTTCACCTTCTTCGCGCCCTTCACCATCGTGTGCCAAATCTTCAAGTCCGGGGTCATCTGCAAGAGAAACATGAATTCCTGCTCGCGGCCGCCCTGCCCCTTCTCGTTCACCTCTTTTATTCCGTAGCATCTCGAACGCCTGACCTTGGAGTTGTTGAAGACCATCAGCGCGTTCGGCGGAATCAAATCCGGCAAATCCTTCATCATGAAGTGCTTCACTTCCCCGCTTTTCTTGTCGAGGAACATGAGTTTGTCCTCGCCCCTCACCCCGGAAGGCTTCTGCGCGATAAGCTCATCCGGCAAATCAAAATAAAAATCGCTAAGTTTCATTAATCAATTCCTCATTCAAAAAGCAGCGGATCCAAATTCACTCCAAGCCCCCGAAGGTCTTTCGGAAGCGGCTTTGGAAGCCCCAATTGCTCGTATGCCTTCGGAGTCACGACGCGCCCCCTCGGCGTCCTCTGCAGAAGACCGCACTGAATCAAGTACGGCTCGTAGTAGTCTTCGAGAGTGTCCGGCGACTCTCCAAGCGAAATCGCAAGCGTCTCGCAGCCCACAGGACCGCCCCCGAATTTTTCGATTATCGCCCTCAAAACTTCCCGGTCGAAATTCTCAAGCCCCAGAGAATCAATCTGGAGCTTCTTCAAGCCGTCCTCCACAATCGCCTTCGTTATGCGCCCGTTTCCGTAGACTTGGGCGAAATCCCTCATGCGGCGCACGAGCCTGTTCGTGACGCGCGGAGTGCCTCTGGAGCAGGTCGCCATCAAAAGCGCGGCGTCGTCGTCGATTTCAGAGCCCAAAAGCTTTGCAGACCGCTTGATAATCAGCGAAAGTTCCTTTGGCGTGTAGAAGTTGAATCGCTGTATGATGCCGAATCTTGTCTGCAACGGCTTCGAGACCATGCCGGCCTTTGTCGTCGCGCCAACGAGCGTGAAATGCGGAATCGGGATGCGGACAGTGCGAGCGGCCGCCCCCTGTCCAATCACCCAGTCAAGCTCGAAATCTTCCATAACGATGTAGAGCATCTCCTCAATTACCGGCTTGAGCCTGTGGATTTCGTCTATGAAAAAGACCGTGCCCGGAGTTATCGTGGAAAGGATTCCCGCCAAATCTTTGGGCTTGTCCAAAGCCGGAGCGGAAGTCACCTTGAAGTCCGCGCCAAGCTCGTTCGCAGTGACCTCCGCGAGAGTCGTCTTTCCAAGGCCCGGCGGGCCGATGAGGAAAAGGTGGTCCAAAGGCTCCTTTCTTTCCTTCGCCGCGTTTATGAAGACCGAGAGATTGGACTTTATGTCCTCCTGCCCCAAAAACTCGCTCAAAAATTTCGGGCGCAGGTTCACTTCCTGGGCATCGTCGTCGGAAGCGACCTCGGCGCGGACAATCTGGGACTGTTTTTGCAGCATGGCCGCTTCGTTCAAATCGTCTTCTGTGGTGTCTGTGAATTTTATTGCCATTTATTTTTCCTGATTTACTGGGCGAATTCCAAAATAGCCCTTCTGAAAATTGTATCCTCTTTTTCCTTCTGCGTCAGATTGTTCAGACTTCCGTCCGAAGACAGCTCGCCCACGATTTTCGCCACGGCCGATTCGACCATCTTCCTGTCGTAGCCCATGCCGACGAGCGCCTCCATGACATCGGAGAATTCGCCAGAAGAAGCGGAAGAGCGCACCGTCTGGGAATTCTCGTCGAGCGTGAGATGGCCTTTCAAGGCGAGGAGCATCTTCTGAGCGGTCTTCTTCCCCAAGCCCGGAATCTTCGAAAGAACCGCCAAGTCCCCCGAATCAAGGGCGGAGACGAGCTGGTCGCGGGAAATGGAGCTCATTATCTTCACCGCGCTTTTCGGGCCGATTCCGTCCACCTTGTTCAAATCGAAAAAGAGGTCCCTGTCCTCCTTCGTGGCGAAACCGAAGAGCGTCATGGCGGAGTCGGTGTGCTGCAGCCAGACATAGGCCTTCGCCTTTTCCCCGACATGGGGGAACTTGTCCAAAGCAGTGTCGGGAACGATTATTTCCCATTCGATTCCGTTCGTGTCCAAAAAAATCTTCTGGGGAAATTTCCCAGTAACTGTTCCATTCAATGAGTTAAACATTCTGCCATTCTACCAAAAAGAAGAACGATGGGCATTAATGGACAGATTCATCAAAAAAAGCGCAATCTGCTATAATTTTTTCCATGAAAGAGAGAACGATTATCCCGCACGGAAACGAATTCAAGAAAATAAGGAAGCTTCAGGAAAAAATCTGCAGGGAAAGCGGCTCGATTCCGCTTTTTCCAATCATGGTCAGGATGGAAAACGGATTTTCAGGCATGGAAACAAGGTCGTGCTCGGTAGAAGGAATTTCGACGGAAGGCAGGTTCGTTTTCCTCGACGCGAAAATCGGAAGCGAGCCGGACAAATGCGAAAACGGCTTCTTCAACGGCAGAATCAAAATCGCCATGAAGCGTCAGGGCTTCTTCAGCGGAAATGAAATAGATGGAGAAGCATTCAAAGCCGACCTTCCAATCAAATTTCCCGTCTTCAAAGTCGCGGAAACTGAATTCACCGATTCAGACACGGACGAAAACGAGGAAGAAGCGGAATATTCAACCGAGTGGAAAATCCTGAACGAAAAATGGGTCAAAGCAAAGTGAATTTCTCACTGATTATCTTCTGAAAGGCTCTTCTGTTTTTCCTTCCTGTTCACGACGACGATTCCGATTGAGACGAGGACGAGGGAGATGGCGACGATGACGGCGTTCTGCCCTCTCTCGTGAAGGAAAATCATCGACAGAATCACGCCGAAGACCGGGTTCAAGAAGCCGAAGATGACGACTTTTGAAACGTCATTGTACTTCAAAAGAATGCCCCAGAGCGAATAGGCGCATGCGCTGATGAAGGCGAGGTAGCCCAAAAGCAGCACCGATTTCGGAGTGAAACCGGAGAAGCGGCCTCCAAAGAGATAGCCCACCACAATCATGATGAAGCCGCCCACGATGAACTGGTAGCCTGAGAGCATGACGGGATTCTCGGTCTTTGAGAATTTCTTGGAAAAGCCGCCTGAAAAGCCGTAGCAGATGCTCGAAAGGAAGATGAAGCCCTCGCCAAAAAAAGAAACATGATAGTCGGTGCCGGAACTTCCGAAAGCGTTCACGAGAGCGACACCCGAAAAACCGACGACGCAGCCGACGATTTTGAGCGCGCTCAATTTCTCCTGCCTGAAGACGAAGACGGCTATCAAGAGCGACGCAAAAACGTTCGTGGAAATCGTGAGGGCGGAAGTGACACCCGAAGCCTTGGTCAAGCCGCCGTAGAAGAAGAAATACTGGATTACGGTCTGGAACATCGAAAGGACGAAGGCCTTGCCCCACGCGCCTTTCGAGGCCGGAAAGAGGAATTTCCTTTCCATGAGGCTCCCGACAATCGCGGTCAAGATTCCCGCTATGAAGAAGCGCACGCCAGCGAAGAGAATCACCGTAGCGGTGTCCGTCGGAGCGATTGAGAAGAGCTTGTAGCCGATTTTTATGCAGGGGGTCGCGCTTCCCCAAAGGAAACTGCAGAACGAAGCCGCAAGCGCGACGAATAAAATAGAAGAAAGAAACGATTTGTTTTTGTTGTTGATTTCTGACATAGCATTTGAAAGTTTAGCCTAAAAAATCGATATGTTCATCATTCTCAATAGTAGATTTCAGTTCTCCACCTTCTTCAATTCGATGGGGATTCCAGCGACAACCCGGAAAACCTCGTCGGAAATGCTAGAAAGACGCTTATTAATAGAAGAAAGTGTTTTGAAATAGCAGAGCATGCCGATGTCAGCCAAAACGATTTTTTCAAGGAATATGTCGTTCGACACGAAAACGATGTCGGAACAGATTGAGGAAGCCTTCTCGGCAAACGAAAAAATTTTGTCGGAAAAGAACGAATCTCCAGAGTGGATTTTCGCATTTGCGAAGTCGGAGAAGACGACACGGGCGACGAGATTCCCCACATCCTCCACAAGAACCGAAGAGTACGCGGAATTTTCAATAGTCTCCGACAGTTTTTCAAGCAAATCGGAAAGAAAAGCGTCTCCATCGGACACGGAACTTTCGACCGTGGAAAAGCCTTTTCCCTGCCGCATCTTTCTGTGCCGCATGATTCTTTCGGCACTGTCGCCCCCGGAATTTCTGTCCATAGTGGCGAGGTAGACGAGGGATTTTTTTTCGGAAGAAGATTTCCCAAAAAGCGAGACGGCCTTTTCTTCCGCGAAAATGGATTTTCCAGACGCGCTTCCGCCGTAGACAAGAATTTTCATAACGGCTTGTACGCCTCGATTTTTATGTCGCTGAAAGTCGGCATCTTCTCGTAAACAGAAAGCGCCATGTCGAGCATCGGAAGAACCGTCATGCAGCCGGTGCCCTCGCCCAAATGCATTCCGGCGGTCACTAGAGGCTCAAGTGAAAGAGCGTCCAGAACAACGCGCCCTGCAGGCTCGGAAGAGACGTGGCTCGGGACAAGCACGGAGCGCACGAGCGGGCAAAGCCGAACGGCGCACAGGGCGGAGACCGCGGAGATGAATCCGTCGATTATCACTGGCCGTCTAAAAAGCGCGCCTCCGATGAAGAAGCCGCACATCGAGGCGATGTCGAATCCGCCGACTTTGGAGAGCACATCGACCACATCGTTTTTGTCCGGCTTCCTAAGTTCAATTCCCTTCTCCACGACCTTGATTTTTCTTTGCAAAGCGGAATCGGAAAGCCCAGCCCCCTTTCCCGTCACGAAAGAAGGAGCAAGCGACAAGAGCGAAGCCAAAACAGCCGAGGATGTCGTCGTGTTCCCGATTCCCATCTCTCCGGTCGCGAAAATGTCGTAATTCCTCGAAAGCTCTTCGGCAATCGAAATTCCCTTCAATATCGAGGAGCAGCACTCTTCACGACTCATGGCATCGCCCTTCAAGAAATTCGCGGTTCCGTTCGGGCTTATCCCAACGTCGAACGGAAAGACGTCGCAGTTCGCCACCTTCGCCATGCAGCAGACAGAACTTTTCCCGACTTTCATGTTCTCGAAGACGACTTTCGTGACGGACGAATCAGTCTGGGAAACGCCCTCCTCCACGATTCCGTTGTCGGCGCAGAAAATGGCGAGCGCGCGGCGAGCGACAGTCGGAAAATCGCATTCCTGTAGCGAAGCGAGCCTACAGACAATCTTCTCGAACACGCCAAGACCGCCCAACGGCTTCGCGAGGCTCTGCCAGCGCCCGAACGCTTTTTTCTCGAACGAACCGTCGAAAGGACAGACGGACAATATTTTTTCTTTCAGGGTTTCTTCGTTTGTCATAAAAACTCCAGATAAAAGAGGATGAAAAGATTATACAACACTCCAGATTGAAAAAGTTAAAAGCCGTCAGGGACGGCCTAAGCTCCGGGCGGGAGGCTCTGGCGCAAATCGCGATTTGTGGGAAGATGGGGCTTCACTTGCGAGGCTTTATTCGAAAAAATTTTATTCCGTCTATCGGTTCTCCAGGAATTGATTTGTAGAATTCACTTCCAAGTCCCTGATAACTCAGTTTTTGCTCCATTTCAGGAAGTGCCTCAAATTGCTTTTTTAACACTTCTGATTTTTCGATAGTTTCAAATAAATCATTGGAATCTATTCCAAAATATTTCAAATCTGGGTAGGAAACTTTTGAGCGCATGTCCTCTGTCAACTTGCACTGTAAAACTTCCAAGCCATCAAAATCATCAAAAATGCTATACACAATCTTTCCATTTAATTTTCTTTCTACATCATAAAAATATATTCTCATACCATTCTTCAGTAACAGCCAAAAATCAGCAACTTGCCTATCGTCATCAGGCTGGGAAACTCCAAGTATTTTAGCAACATTTTCATTTCTCAGGATTTGACGTTTCAAAGGAGTTACAGACTTCCATGTGGAAAAAATTTTCAAACATCCTACTGCAAGCAGTAGAACCATAAACACTACAACCTTCTTCACTTTTCATTCTCCACTTTCAATTTCTCCCTCAATGCTTTTTGTACATCTGAATTGTATGCGGTCTCCCAATTATCTGGGGAGCCTGGCTCATTCGGATATTTTTCTTTGTTTGTAACTCTGTTCCACCAGCTGTTCAATGGCGCATCATCTGCAATCTGCTTTTGATATTCTGTAACAATTGATGAATAGTCATAGTCGCCATCAAATTTTTCATTTAGAATTTTTTTGATTTTATCTCCAAAGTCATTTAGACTCTTCGAAATACTGTCAGTAAATACCAACTTTAATTTTCCATCTTTGTCTTCATAAAACGAGAAATTTAGCCTGATTATATCCGCTGTGACTTTCACCGCATTTCCGTTTTTATCCATTACTCCGTCAAAACCGCCCCTAGCTTTATCACCTGGAGCAAGCACAAGATTGTGTATTTCTATTTTTTCGCCATTTACATTTACAGTCACATTGTCTTCTGTTCTTGCAACATAGTATTCACTGTTCGGATTTTTTACATTCCTTCCATCCGGATCCACATACTTGACCGGGTTGTTCCCTGCGTAATGGTACAAATTGAAATTGACGCGCCCTACTCGCCCTTTTTTCGCCCAAAAACTGCCGTTTTCCGCCATGACACCTCCTTTTTTCACGCACAGTTTTGCTAAATCCTTATAAATACTGCATTTAAAAACAAAAAAACTAGGAGAACCAGTTTTGACCAGTTAGCCCAGTTTTACAAAATTAAAAAAATTAACTCAGAGTCATATAAGGACAGTGATTTTCATATGCCCATCTTAATGCCTGATTTAAACGCTGCTGATATCCTTTACCGCCTTTTTTCAAAGCATCCAAAATATCAAGATCTATTTTTATATGAACGTCTCCTTTCTTTATCTTGACCCATTCAGGATTAACTTCGTACCAAGGACGGAATTCCTTCAGTTCTTCTTTTGTCATTACAGGACAGTCTGAGAAGTCTGTGTTCTTAAAATTCATGGCCTCATCTATTTCGTCTTTTGTCAGCGGCGGAAGTTTCTTTACTTCATCTAGCGTCATAGTTTTCATAATACTCAGCCTCCTCATTTTCTTCAGCCTTTCTGGCCGAAATTATTCTTTTATTGCCGTTTCTGTCTGTCGCAACTACGAAGAGTACGAGCATGTCAGAAACCCTTCCGATTATATTAGACCGTTCTTCCTCTAATGTCGAATGCTCAAAATCAAGTTTCTCTATTCGCTTCTCATCAAGAAACACGCGGACTGCCATCTCAAATGAAATGCCATGCTTCTTTTTGTTTATGGCATTTTTCTTCTCATCCCACTCAAATGTCATCAATTAACCCTATGTACATAATCCTATGTACATCACTATTCGTCAATATTTTTCTTAAACTTTTGCATTTTCTAAAAGAGAATGCAAAAATCGCTCCCCTTCCCAGGGTATAGCACAGAATAATTGCTTATCTTTCCAAATATGCCGATTTCATACAGCTTTTAATCATAAAAAAGGCGGGGAGCGCGTCCGGGACGGCCGAAGCTCCGTGGGGGGGGAGGCTCTGGCGGACGGGGGCGCAAATCGCGATTTGTGGGGAAGAGATATAATATCTATGTGGTCGAATGTCGAGTTTCTGCATATCGTAGTTGCAGAAACAAGCTCCCAGCGGGGTTCCGCTCGTTTCTGCCATTGCTCTGTGAAAACTCGACTTTCGCCCTATGTTTTTATCAGTCCATACAAAAATGAATAACAAAACATGTAGTCGGTTATGTCTCCATTGTCATATTTTAAATCGCTGTATCTCTTTTTTAGCACGTTTTGAATTGGAGTTTCACTGTAGTTGCTCAAAAAATTTGCAAAAATTGAATTTCCAAAAAGACAGATGATTAGATCTCTGTATTCTTTGCTAGTGTTTAACGATTCTGGAGTTTGAGCAATTAATTTTCCTAGCAGAAGGCGCCTTAGCTCATATGATTCAACAAAATTTGCATTTCGTATCAGTATTTGTCCCTCAATGTAGAAGATAGCATCTATTCGATAATCCCTAGTTCCTTTTTTGCTGTAAAAATCAAATTTTTTCACTTCCTTTATGAGATATTTCAAATCTGAAACGTTCTCTCCTGCAATTTTTGCAAAATCAGGCATTTCAAACTCGAAAAAACGATTATTGCAATTCATTAAAATATATTTCAATTGAGAATCGGTAGGTAACCGCATGTATTCTTCTTTGCTGAGTAAATCATTAACTCTCTGTCTGGTATTTAAGTATGCATAAGAATACGTCTGGTTATTTTTACCACAAGAAGTCTCTTTAAAATATCCAATCAAAAACTCTACTTTTAAATTTGGGTCTTCCATTTTGAAATCATAGCCCAATTTGAAATTATTGTATTCGTAATGCTTAAGAACATATTTTTTTTGGATTCGTATTTTCTCTCCGGGGTTCATCAATTTGAAATCACCGCTAAGAGGACTCTGCTCTTCCATAGGATATGAATGTAAAAATGGATTGTGGGCATATAATTCAACATAAACATATCCATTATTTATTGAATAATACGATCCATTTATATCAGTGAGCATTAATTCTGTGTCTGATATATTTTTTACCTCTATATCATAGGCCAAGGTATTATTTTTTACGCATGCGGACTTTATCGACACTTTTACTTGTTCTGCGAAAAGCAATGGCGGAAAAAACAAAAAAAACAAAGCATATATCGACTTCCCCATCAGTAGCTACCTCTCATGGTAATCCCTTTTACTCCATTTTTTATTAGTCCAGCTATTATTATATCCGTTTCATCAACCGTTGATTTTTCTTCTAACGCTAAACTGGCTGCTACATTCCCATATACAGAATGTTCGGAATGAATCAATTCATGAGCTAATCCCAAGTAGCTAGGACGATTCCATTTAGTTCCATCCTCCCTTGTTATAGTTTCAGGAAGATTAAAATTATAAGTAACATTTGCGGAGGCTTTGTTTCCAGTTCCATTCATGTAATAACTCAATTGCGCCTCGGATAAGAGTGCACCCGTTATAGGATTTTTTACTTGGGGAACACATCCATTTTTATCTCCATTTTTTATGATAACTTTCTTATCAGAATCGACAATTTTTCGAATAAGCTCATTTCCCTCCTTGTATCCTTTTGTTTCCCCTTCGATGATTACTTCCGATTTTTTATCATTCTTCCATTTAGCATTTGGAGCAAATTTTTGAATATCTTTCAAAACTTGATTTTTGTACTCATCGGAGCCTTCTATGTACAACTCCCTTCCATCCGGGTCCGTATACTTGACCGGGCTGTTTCCGGCATAATGATACAAATTGAAATTGATTCATCCCAACTAGTCCATTTTCGCACGGATTCGGCACTTTTTCGACTGGTTTCCTCCTTTTTTCTGCCCTGGCCGCTTTTCTACAAATATTATCCCCTTCCCCACAAGCAAAAAAACACTCGTCAGATGATTCAAGCTCTTTTTTCAGGGGAAAAACTACGCTACATATAGTGTTTTCTCCGACAAACGCGGTTTGCGGCCGGGCTGGACGCTGTTTGAAGGGAGCGGAAGCCGGCGGGAACAAATCGCGATTTGTGGGAAGAAGGATACTCTCTCTATCAGTGACGAGAGTATGTAATCTTTCTCTAAAAAAGTGTTTTTACGGTTTTCAAAAACAATAGATATTAAGTAGATGCACTATTGAGGTTTCATTGCTGGCAAAATAATAGTTGCAGAGTAGGCAGGCGAAATATATTTTTTATCGAATCTTCGCTGCAAAAGTTTCTCTGAATTTCCAAAAGGAAACGGATATACAATTCTGTAAGAAACGGTTATTTCTGCACCAGGAGCAGCAACGAACAAATCACCTCTGTAAGGGAAAATCCAGTTTTTATCTTTGTCTTTACGCCATGACATTGAAATATATGAAAATTGCTGATGGGAATGAATCCATTCTGTTTCGTATTCATCCTCAAGAGCAAAATATGCGGCACAATCAGGCACAGGAATCAGAGGCTTACCGTTAAGCGTAATAGCATCAATTATAAGAGCTGACTTTACTTTTTCGTTAAAGTATTTATATCGTCCGTTTACATTTCTATAGGGTAGTTCAAAAACAGCTCTAGTTCCTATTTTCTCCATCTTGACTATACCAAAAATTTCCACAAAGGCCGTACTCGCACCGAATGTCAAAATCAATAAAGCTATAAACTTTTTTTTCATTTTGGCAGTCTCCATGTTTCCATTTTCTTTGTAAATTGGTCCTTTATCGACCAAGTTGCAGTCTTTGGATTATATATGGGCATATTCCATGTGTTTTGAAAACCTCTATATTTCTTTCTTTGCCCTTTCAGACCAAGATGGCATCTGTACTCATTTTGCATTGCAACTGCAACTTGTTCGTCTAGCCCCCTAAGAACTGATTCTTTCATGAATTTGCTAAACTTTGGAGATGATAGGTGAAAACGCCCCTTGTTTATTTCATAAGCATGACCTGACACTTCGTGAGCTAAAATTTCCCCTAACGACATTTTCACGCCATCTGCCTTTTTATTTTCATTGGTCAAATTGATATAAACATTACTACTGCTCCCAATCCCATTGCAGGCATCTTCGTCAAATACAGGTTGTGCTGAAGAATTACCTTGTATTTCCACATTTATAGTTACATCAAATTCTGTCTCAGAGGCTAAAAAAGAGAATCTTTTTCCTGCAATTGTATTCGAAGCTGACAGCTTATCAGCTTCCTGCTGTACGCGTTTAAAGTCTTCGTCAGAAACGCCGTCCCCTTTCACCCAGTTTATTTCCCTTCCATCCGGGTCCGTGTACTTCACCGGGCTGTTTCCAGCGTAATGGTACAAATTGAAATTGACGCGCCCAACGCACCCCTTTTTCGCCCAAAAACAGCTGTTTTCCGCCATGACACCTCCTTTTTTCGGCCCTGGCCGCTTTTCTACAAATATTATCCCCTTCCCCACAAGCAAAAAAAACACTCGTCAGATGATTCAGGCTCTTTTTTCAGGGAAAAAACTACGCTACATATAGTGTTTCCGCCGACAAACGCGGTTTGCGGCCGGGCTGGACGCTGTTTGAGAGGAGCGGAAGCCGGCGGGAACAAATCGCGATTTGTGGGAAGAGGGGCATCTAAGCATTTGTGGGAAGAAGAGGACTACCGAACATATTCAACTTCGTAATCATTTCCTTCCTGAGATTTTCGAAAACCAAAAAAGATGTCAGAAATACCTGCGTTTGTTGTCCAAATCTGAAAGATGTAATCAGAGATTTTGCTTTCAACATAGCAACCAAAAGAATCCTCTAGCAAAATGCGCTTTTTATCATCTTCGGTCAAAATTGGAGAATAATACCCAACATCATTTTTTTCCACAAGATTCAAGAATTTAGAATCTGGCAGAGTCTCATCAATTCTTAATTCATCTTTTTTTATAGTGAAAATGTTATCTTTGGAAAACATCCTACAATATCGCTCAAGTTCATTGTCATACAAATCTATGAAATATGCGAATGCACCATCAACCTTTGCAAGTTCTTCGTTATATGACAGTTTTCTACTAGGATTCGAATCCAGCACAAAAAATTCAATTTGCTTATGGTCTTTTGTCAAATAATATGCGACTGTGATACACGAATCACATTCACTAGAGGAGATATTATACCCACAAGGTATAAATTTGCAGGATTTTGCACCGTCTTTTATTTTTCTGTCGATGCGCTCATTGCGTTCATCATAAAAAGACAAATGGACAGAGAAGTCAGCATCCTTGTTGCTTCTCATGTCATTCCAAACAATTTCCGTGCGTCTGCATCCGAGAAATAGAAAAATCAGACTACAGAGCATCATTAATTTTTTTGAGTTCTTTGCTATCATAATAATTTGAATTCTCCGAATTTTTCTTCAAAAACTCCAATGCTTCGGTCTTGGAAAACATATTTGAGTAGGATTGTTTTTGTGGATTCAGACCAGTTTTGCTTATGGACCATGAAGTTACCTTGCCGTCAGTTTCTACATAATTCAAGTAAATATTTGAAATTCCCCTAGCCATATTCCCCACCAATCCAAGTCCAAAAGTTGTTGCAGACATTTTCGGTCCAACACTAGGTCCCATGTGAATGGACTCAGTATCAATATCAGCCATAGTCGCATCTGTCATCAATGGAAGTGCACATGCAAAATTTTCTAAAATATTACTTTCCAGAAGAATGCTTTTATTTTTTGAAACAGAATTCATGCTTGATAGACTAGGAGTGTTTATGGAACTTTCTCCTTGATATTGCAGTTTTTCCAATTTATTGATTAAAGCGGTCATATTAACCAAGCATGGTTCATTTTTAGGCAAACATGCTTTCTCAATACAGCCGGCATAAACTTTGTCCTGCCCACTTGCAATAGATTTCAAGAATCCGAAAAAATCCCTCGGACTTGCAAAAGGAACAATCTCATTGCCATCCGGGTCCGTGTACTTGACCGGGCTGTTTCCGGCGTAATGGTACAAATTGAAATTGATGTGGTTGAATACGCCTCCCATTCCGGGCAAATTTGAGTTGTGCTTTTTTGCCTCGTCATTTGTAGGCGCTATTGGAATGTACTCGCCCAAAGCAGGGTCAGTGCTTATCCACATCGAGTATTTCGGGTCGAGATACCTAGCTCCGTAGTAATAAAGCCCTGTCTCCTCGTCCATTTCCTTGCCGGTGAACTTGTAAGGCAGATACTCCATTCCCGTGTTGTTGGTCTTCTCGACCCAAGTCTCGCCGTATGGGGTATACTCAATCCGCTGGTACTCGTCGCCGTTGTAGTCCGAGATGAGCGAAGCCGAGCCGAGATGGTCACTATGGTAGAAATACTGTTTGTAGTATTCCTCTTGATAGGTCGGGTCGTTCGCGCCGTTGAGTTTGGTGACAATGCGTGTTTCGCCAAGATAGATGTTTTTAGCTGTCTGTCCACCATAGACCGAGTTTCCGCTGTCGGTGTGGAGCGTCCACATCTTGTTGAAATACAAGGTTTCCGATGACTGTGTGTACTTATTTGCTCTCTGTCCGTCCTGACCGTAGACATAAGCCGTGCTGTAACTTGAGTCCACGCTTGAAATGAGCTGGTTGCGCTCGTTCCAAGTATAGGTGCGCCGGTATTTTGAGCTAGACTTGGAGTCCGACTCTTCCTTGTACAGGCCCCAGCCGTAGTCGGTGGAGTATGTGTCGTCGGCTTCCTGCGTTATCTTGTGGTAACTCTCGCTTTCTTCCATAAACTCTCCAATAAATTTTACCAAATCATCTTGTAAAACTCTGGATAAAAAATAAAAAGCATGACGGCAATAAGCCACAATATCTCTAATACAACGACACTCCAAATAACAAAAGGCTCTTTTATGGAGTGGTGATATCTTATCACCAGCATTCCTCCCCAACCTATTAAAATAGAAATTGCACCTATGCCCCAAATAAGAATGTAACCGAATATCATTTCAAGATTTTCCATATTCGTTACTCCATATTCTTAAGCTCTTGTTGCAAGGATTTTAACCTTTCACCATTATACCGAACATCAGTCACACGCCATTTCCAATCTGACTGATAACCGACCGCTCTATCATCTATCATTTCTTGTATTCTTCCTTTTGCATAATTGTATTTGCCAATAAGACCTTCTTTTGAACTTGAAGTTAATTCAGAACCAACAAGCTTTTTTATGACTTGATCTAGTTCAATTTCATTCTTATGGCTGAATACAAGAAATAAAGATGCGACATCGCAAGCTGTACTTAAATGACCGAAAATTTCGCCTTCAGTTTTTAGAAAATCTGTAATATCATTGCTATGCTTCATGATTTTTTCTGCAAAGCTACCGGCAACTTCCATGTAAGAAAGATTTCCCAAAGCACTTCCAAATTCAGAAGCAAAATCATCGACCCAATTTGCACAATCATTGATTACTTCCATTCCTATCAGCTTTCCCAAACCGATATTACCAACTTTTAATGCAAGTCCAAATAAAGGAGGAAGAAAATCCAATCCAAGATTCACTCCTGCTCGTCCCAAATCCCAAAAAATACCATTTGAACAATCATATCTCCAATAGTCGTTTCCAGTTTTCATTGCATAAGCTGTCCTTCCATCCGGGTCAGTATACTTTACTGGATTGTTCGCCGCATAATGATAAAGGTTCAAATTTACCGAATTAAACACCCCACCCATGCCCGGAAGATTCTGGTTATGTCTTTTTGCCTCGTCACTGACCGGAGCCTGTGGAATATACTCACCCAAAGCCGGATCCGCACTCAACCACCGTGAGTACTTCGGATCCAGATACCTAGCTCCATAGTAATACAGCCCTGTCTCTTCATCAAGTTCCTTCGCGGTGAACTTGTATGGCAGGTACTCCATTCCTGAGTTTTGAGTCTTCTCAACCCAAGTTTCGCCATAAGGCGTGTACTCAATCCGCTGGTACTCGTCGCCGTTGTAGTCCGAGATGAGAGAGGCCGAGCCGAGGTGGTCGGAGTGGTAGAAGTACTGTTTATAATACTCTTCCTGATACGTCGGGTCGTTCGCGCCGTTCAATTTCGTGACGATTCGGGTCTCGCCAAGATAAATGTTCTTTGCTGTCTGCCCACCGTAAACGCTGTTTCCGCTGTCGGTATGGAGCGTCCACATCTTGTTGAAATACAAGGTTTCGCTGCTTGCAGTATACTTGTTGGAACGTTGTCCGTCCTGACCGTAGACATAAGCCGTGCTGTAACTTGAGTCCACGCTTGAAATAAGCTGGTTGCGCTCGTTCCAAGTGTAGGTGCGCCGGTATTTTGAGCTTTTTGCACTGGAGTTGTCATCGTCCTTGTACAGGTCCCAGCCGTAGTCGGTAGAGTAAACATCTTCCGATTCTTGCGTTATCTTGTGGTAACTCTCGCTTTCTTCCATAAACTCTCCGTCTCTTTCCTCTATAACTATGTATTTGTTATAAAATAATTAAACCAAAAGCAATCTCCAGCTTCAATATCAGAAAAAACAACCACTGTGATTTCTTTGACTCTGCACTCAATAAGCAAATCATTCAGCCATTTTTTACCATACATGTGAAAAATCTCTTTTGGTAGCCATGGTATAAGGAAATACTTTTTTCCAGACAAAAGACCGATTGCTATGCTTGCCCTCCATTTTTCACTACTCAAAGATTCCAAAGGACGATACAACCTAGATTCCGAAAGTTCTCTTTCTGCAACATATTTTAAAACAGCCTCTTTGCTTTTTAGGACATCCAGCAATTCTTCATATACAGTTTTTCTTTTTAGAAAACGCCTTTTAGACTTTCCCACCACATAAAACACCTTCGATTTTATACATTCCTTTAAGATAGATGTTCTCTGTTTTTTCTGTAAGTTCGAAAAGCAGAATAATTTTCCTTTTGAACTCAGCAGTTCTGAAATGTTATAACAGACCATATTCGATCTCCTAGTTTTCAACAAACACTGGTGCCCTATCTTTTATGTATCACTCCAATCATCTCTTTTTCTAATAAACTTGTAGAGGTTATAAAACCATAACTTCCATCTGCATTTTTTATTGAATAAGCAGACTTTCCATCTGGATCCACATACCTAACAGGCGAATTTCTTACATAGTGATAAAAATGAAGATTGACTTATACAATTATACAAGGAAATCTCGACTTCTGCGATTATTCAGAATCGGTTGAATAATCGCAATTTTGTGTGAGGAAAATTGTATCAGCTCAAAGATTAGAAAATATCAAAACCATTTCTATCAAGTCGCTTAAAATAATCACCTTTGCTCAGTTCATTTATAACAAAGCTAATTTCTTCTCTTGTCACAGAATTAACGATAATAGGTCAAAAGTCGAATTTTTACAGTGGAATGGCTGAAACGAGCGGAAGCGGGGTTCCACAGCCGAATGCACTAAACATCGCACGCGATGTTAACCCCACCGCGAAGCGGTACTGCCGCATTCGGCTGTGGGTTCCCGCTGGGAGCGCGTTTCGGCAACTACGGTATGCATAAACTCGACATTCGACCCAATATTATTTCTTTTGGTATTAAACGCACCTCCAACACCAGGCAGATTACCTATTTCATCAGCAGTTGACTTTCCTGCAGCAGGAATATACTCACCAAGTGCCGAGGCTTCTGTCTCGCAGCTTGGCAAGAGCGCATTCGATATGACTTGGCAACCGCCATGCGACCAAAACGCACGCTCAATAAAGCCGCATGGCAGCAGAATCAAGCTTTTTCTATGTACCCCTTCTCAATCAGGTGGGAAATTATCAAGTCGACAATAACGTCGGGTGTCTTGTCAGCCGTGTCAATCTTCATGTCGGCGAATGAATAGCTGTTGTTGTCGATTCCATAGAGTTTCATATACCTGGCGGAATCCTGGCTGTCCCTGAACGCCGTGAACCTTTTTATCTCCTCAAGGTCTCCTCCCTCCCTGTTCAATATTCTCTTGGCGCGGGTGTCGTCGGAGGCCACGAGATAGACTTTCACGTCCGCATCGTCAAGCATCCAGATGGCTAGACGGCTTCCGAGCACGCACGGCTCCCTCCGCGCAAGCTCCACCTGATGAGTGTCCACATACTTGTCGTAGAAGTCGTCGGTTTTCGCGCTCTCTATCACCTGCTGCAGCGTCATGCCCTTTTCCGCGGCCAGCTGCCTGAAAGTGTAGTTTATGAGCGTGACCCCGAGTTTCTCCGAAAGCAAGGTGCTCACGGTCGTGTTGCCGCAGCCGGATTTTCCGCTTATCGCGACTCGCAAATCCTTCTTCAATTTGTATTCCGCCATTTTATTCCTCCTTTTCACTCCACATTCTTGCTCTGCTCCCTGATGTTCTCAAGGGCGTCTTTCGCGTTGATTACCATCGCTCCGACCTCCGTGAACTGGTTTTTCGAGCCGATGGTGTTTATCTCCCTGTTCGCTTCCTGGCAGATGAAATCGATTCTCTTTCCAGGAACGGGATTGTCCGAGAATTCCTTCCTGAGAACTTCCAGATGCGAATGAAGACGGACGATTTCCTCGTTTATGGTGTACTTGACTATCATCGCGGCGACTTCCGTCATTATGCGGTTCTCGTCAACATTGTCGCCGAGAAGCTCCCTGAATTTCGCGGAAGTCTGCTCCTTGAACCTCTCCTCCATTTTCGGCTGCCACTCCCTGAAAAAAGCGGCGCACTTGTCCAGCGTGTCCAGTTTCAAAAGCAAATCCTTCTGGAGGTTCTCCCCCTCCCTCTTTCTGTCCGCGAGGAACGCCTCGAACACATCTCCGAACACAGGCTCAATCTTTTCCCAATAGGTTTCGGCATCGTACTCGTGCGTTATGTTGAGCACTCCATCCTGGTTTATTATCAGGCCGAGAGGAACTTCTCCGCTACGGCCCAGAGCTTCGGAGATTTTCCGTATCGCGCTCTCGTACATAATCGCGGCGTTCGTGTCGGCGGAAACTTTCGCCGTGGAATTCATGTCCTTCACGCGTATCGTCAAATCGACTTTTCCGCGCACGACCCTCTCGCTCACAATCTTCCGTATTTTTGACTCTATCGGATTCAAGAAAGTCGGTATGTTTATGTTCAAGTCCAGGAACCTGTTGTTCACGGACTTCATCTCGACGCTTATCTGAGTGTTGTCAACGACGGCCTCCTTGAAACCGTACCCTGTCATCGAATTCATTCTATTGATTCTCCCAAATTTATTGATTTCACGTTATCTGTCCGTCATTTTCCGCCCAATTCATCAAGAATCGCGCGGCCGACCTTCCAGTTGTCGCCCGCCCCCATCGTGACGAAGAGGTATCCGTCCCTGGCCCCGGAAGGCTCCGAAAGCATGGAAAGCCCCACGGACGCGGCTTCGTCGAATTCTCCGGCGTACACGACAGAAGGATGGTGCATTCTCGCCCTCTCCGCGAGCATCTCGCCCGTGACCTTGGCAGCGGAAGCGTCCTCCCTCGCGCTGCCGTAAATCTTGTTGATTATCACGCAGTCGGCCGAGCCGAAGCTCGAAGCGAACTCGTCCAAAAGAGCGGCCGTCCTCGTGTATGTGTGGCTCATGAAGTCCACGATTATCTTGTGGTTCTTGTAGAATTCCCGGAAACCGGCAAGCGTGGTGCGGATTGCGGTCGGATGATGGCCGTAGTCGTCTATGAACACCACGTCCTCGCCGGCAGGTGTCTTCGCGCGGCCGACTATCTCTCCGCGCCTTTTTCCCCCGGCGAAATTCAAAAGCCCCCTCCTGATGAGCGGAACGTATTTCTCCAAAATCTCGCAGTCCGTTTTTCCGGCGGACTTGAGAATGTCGACGCACAGGGCGATGGCCGCGGCGGCGTTCCGCACGTTGTGGTCTCCCGGCACTCGTATGGAGAACTCGCCCAATGACGCTATGCAGAACGAGTGGACTCCGTTTTCCACCGCCGAGAACTTCAGGCGGAAACCTCCGTCCGCGCGCTCCCCGTAGGGAACGGCTTTTATGTCGGGCCGTTTTTCCAAGGCGATGCCGGCAGTCTCGACTGCGCCCCTGTCGTCCGCGCAATAAACCAAGGTGCCGCCCTCAGGAAGCTTCATTATGTAGTCCACGAACGCGTCGCGGATGTCCGTGTATGTCGGATAGTAGTCCTGGTGGTCGCTCTCGACCGACGTTAGGATTATCTTTTTCGGCTGGAAGGCCATGAAGTGCCTCTGATACTCGCAAGTCTCGGCGACGAAGAATTTTTTTCCAGAGGAGGAGTCGAACGAGCCGCTCGTCATCGTGCATGAATTCCCGAACGAGGAGATGACGGAACCGGCGAGGGCCTGGCTTGGAATGTCGAATTCCTTGAGTATCGTCCCGACCATCCCTGTCGTAGTGGTTTTTCCGTGCACGCCGCAGACTCCAGAGCTGAACGCAGTGCCGCTCACAGCCCCCAAAGCCTCCGAGTACAGCATCGTAGGTATTCCCCTGCGGGCGGCTTCCGCCAAGTCGGGATTCTTGTCGGCGGAGTACGCGCTGGAGTGGACCACAAAATCGACCGAATCCGTCACGTTCGCCGCAGAAAACGGAAGAGCCTTCACACCGACCCGCTCAAGCACCTCGTCCGTGTAGAACCTCTCGGAAACGTCGCTACCGGTTATGACCGCCCCCCTCGCGCTCAGAATCTCGACCAGGGCGGCCATTCCAGTCCCCTTGACACCCACGAAATGAAAGCGCACCCCACGCAAGTTTTCGGGCAGCGTCTTTCGGATAACATCATTTTCAGAATTTGAACCCATTTATTTTCAAATCTCCGTTTTTTGAATCCGGCCTGCGCGGCTGCTAAATCACCGCGCAAGTCAAATCAACATTTTCAATTTCGATTATAAACCATCTGTATAAAAAAAGACATCTCAGGAGAAACAGACGGAATATGAAGGCATAAAAAAAGCACCCGAACAAGTCGAGTGCTTAATCTGCCACCGGTTGGAATCGGACCAACGACACATGGATTTTCAGTCCATTGCTCTACCAACTGAGCTACAGCGGCGAAGTGATTGTTATATTATACCCAACCACAAAAATTGTCAAGCGAAAATGTGGAAAAAATAATTTTTTTTCCACATGAAAAATCAGGCGTTGTCGTTCGCACCGCCGTTGGAAAGCTGAAGGTACATCTGGTCGGCAAGTCCGAACCCGGCGTTCTTCGTCATCATCGTGGCGTATTCGTCGTAGAGCATGTCCTCGTAGATTTTCTTCGCGTTGTCGTCCTCGTTCGTCTTCATGACAGTCTTCCTCATCTCCGAAAGCATCTGCTTCACGAGGTAGTTCTCAAGCTCAAGCGACTTTTCGTAGAGTTTGGACGTCCTGTCTATCGTCTGCTGCTTTCCATGCTGGTTCGCCTGGTTCGCGGCGGCTCCGCGCGGAAGCGACTTCTTGTCAGCCTCGGACGTGAACGTGCCGGAAAATCCGCTAGTCCAGTCTCCGTTCACCCTGCCCGCCTCCACGACCTGGCTGGAAGAGATTCCCGAACCGATTCCAGAAGACTCCTTCATCTCCCCCAAAAGAGCCTCGAACCTGCCCTTCTCCGAAGATATTCTCGCGCTCTCCACCGCGCTCTTTCCATTTGTCAAAGCTCCATATCCGAGCCGAGTGTCAATAGTGTTCATGGTTAGATTATCGGAAAAAAAATCGATTTGCAGAAGAGGGCATGAAAAAAAACAAAAGTTCAAGAAACCAGTCATTTGTGCTATCATTCCAGCATGGTTGGAGAATATGATTGGAAAGGTCAATAAGCAGAAAAAGTTGAAGCACTTCAAGAAGCTGCTGTGGGCCGTAATGAAAAATCCGCTCACATACGCCGTGATAGCGTTCCCGTTCCTGATGCTGCTCATGATACAGATAGCGTACAGGGCGGAAATGGGCCACGACACCCTGAATTCAATGGGCGACAGCGTTTGGAATTTCCTGATAGCGTTCGTGGCCGGATACTACGACATCTGCGTCGTCACACCGCTCGGAAGGCTTTGCAGCTTCGTGATTCTCATATCGGGAATCCTCGTGTTCAGCACGATAACCGGAAAAATCGCATCCGTGTTCACAGAGGCGCAGATGAAAAAAGACAAAGGATTGGGGAAATTGAAGAACATGAACAAACATTTTTTGCTTTGCGGCTGGAGACCCGGACTGGAGAGGATTCTAGAATTCGTCCTCTACACGAACCCGGACATAGAGCCGGATCAGATTGTGCTGGTGAACGAGGCTCAGCCGGAGAGCATAGAGCAGATAACGTCGCAGCTGAAGTTCAAGGGGATAAAGTACGTCGCGGGCGACTTCACCGACGCGGACGTGCTCACCCGCGCCCTCGTGAAAAAAGCCGAGCGCGCGCTGATAATCTCGGACCAGTCGAAAGACGCGACGAAGCTTGCGATGGACTCGAAGTCGGTGCTTTCGGTGCTCACGATGAAGAACCTGAACCCGAAAATCTACATAGCCGCGGAAATATTCGACAAGAAATTCGAGAACCACCTGCGCCTTGCACACTGCGACGAGGTGATTCTGACCGCCGACTACGAGTACAGCCTCTTGGCGACGGCTTCGAGCGGAAAGGGATACTCGAACGTCATAAAGGAACTCATCGCGGAAGACCCGGAAACGGGAATATTGATAGAGGAAATCCCGCAGTCGTTCATAGGGAAGACCTACAAGGAATTCGTCAACTCCCTTAGGCCAATCTCGGAGACGAATTCCGTCCTTATCGGACTGCTCCTGAACACGGGGAACTTCTACCAGAGAAGGAAGGACGCGGTGAGGGAAGCGCAGAAAGACCCGAACGTTGACAAGATAATAGACAACCTCGTGAAGGTGAAGACGCTGAAGAGCAACGAGCCGCTTTTCACGCCTCCGTCCACGTTCGTCATACAGCCGAACACAAGCGCGATTTTTGTGAAGGGCAAGCCCCTGGGAGAATGACATTATGAAGGCAGATTTCGAAACAGTCTTTCCGATTCTAACAGGTCTGGAGATTTTCAAGGACTTCAAGGACAGCGAGAACGGCAAGCGCATAATGAAGATGGTCTACGACGCGCTCGAACGCAAAGACTTTTCGGAGGGCGAGACGATAATGAGAGAGGGCGAAAACGGGGACTCGTTCTACATACTCAGGAAAGGGTGCGTCAAGGTATCGAGGAGAACACCTTCAGGCGACTCCATCGCGCTGAGCGAGCTTGACGACACGATGCACGTCTTTTTCGGGGAGGCGTCGCTCGTTGGAAACGACAAACGAACCTCCACGGTTGTGGCCGCGACGGACTGCAGGACGCTGAAGATATCGGGGAAGGCGTTCATGGAAATCTGCGAGAAGGAGCCGATATTGGGGTTCAGGACGTTCCATTGCATCGCACTAAGGATGAAGAAGTCCATAGAAAAGGCGAACAGCGACATAGACACCCTGTACGGAGCGTTGTTCAAGGAAATAGAAGGCTCAAACTGAGGAAAACGACCAAGCAGCTTTGAAGAGGAATCGTCCCAATGGCAAAAAAAAGGCTGGAATACGGCGGCACTTCAAAAAAGCACCGCTGGAGTCCAGCCTTTTTCCATGGCATCCATAGAAATCAATGCCGCAAGGAAATCAGGTCTACCTCTTGAGGTTCACCGCCGTCGAAAGCATTGAGTCCGAAGTCTGGATAGCCTTCGAATCGAACTCGTAGGCTCTCTGCGCGACTATCATCTGTACCATCTCGTTCACAACGGACACGTTCGACATCTCCACGAACTTGTGCTTCGTCACGCCGAAGCCCTCGAAGCCGGGACGACCGGCAATCGCCTGTCCAGAAGCGTTCGTGACCTTGTAGAGGTTGTCTCCGGCCGCCTCGAGTCCCGCGTTGTTCGGGAAGCGGTAGAGCTCAAGCTGGGCGACGTCCACAGGGTCGTCCTGCCCGAAAATCTTCACGGTGACGCGTCCGTCGTCGCTTATCGCCAAAGTGTGGATGTCGAATCCCTCCGGCATAATCACCTCGGGCATAACGCGGAGACCGTTCGAGTTCACCAGCTGTCCGTTGGAATCTATTTTGAAAGTTCCGTCGCGAGTGTAGGCGTAGCTTCCGTCATACTGCTGGACGCGGAAGAATCCGTCTCCGACTACCGCAACATCGGTATCCACGCCAGTGTTCTGCAAAGAGCCCTGCGTGAAAATCCTCTGGGTGGCCGCGAGTTTCGCGCCCGCGCCCTGCTGGATTCCGACAGGAGTCACAGTGTCCTCTGTGGCCGGCGTTCCCGCGAGTTTGACGTTCTGGTACATCAAATCCTCGAATTCCGCCCTCTGCTGCTTGTATCCAGTGGTGTTCACGTTCGAAAGGTTGTTCGAAATAGTGTCGAGATTCGACTGCTGGCTGTTCATTCCTGTAGCGGCGGTCCACAAACTTCTTACCATTGTTCTTCTTCTCCTAAAATCCTGAAAGCTTCAAAAAAAATCAGCGGGCCAAAGCGACCTTGCTCCAAAGCGTGCTCATCATCGTGTCCTCGCTCTGGATTGTCTTCTGGCTGGCCTCGTAGGCCCTGTTCACTTCAATCATCTTGACCATCTCGTTCACGACGTTGACGTTGCTGGTCTCCATGTAGCCCTGCATCGTCTTCGGCCGCTCGTCGCCCTCGGCGATGTACGCCTCGCCGGAAACGTCGGTGGCCATCCACATCGAGTTGCCCATCTTCTTGAGGTAGCGCTCGTTCTCGAACCTCACGATTTTCATGCGGTCCACGACCATGTCCTCGTCGTCGATGTCCTTGGCGTTTATCTGCACGGTTCCGTTCTCGTCCACGGAGAATTTCGCGCCCTGGAGAACCTCGTCGAGATGGATGATTCCGTTTTCTCCGAGAACCGGGTAGCCGTCCTTTGTCTCAAGAATGCCCTCTTTTCCGACGATGAAGTTTCCGTTCCTCGTGTACCGCTCCCCGTTCGGAGTCTGCACGGCGAAGAAGCCCTGGCCGCCCAAAGCGAAATCAGTAGGCTCGTCAGTGACGCGGAAGCTTCCCTGTTCGAATTCCGTGAAATTCTCGTTGGTCTCCACGCCGAGTCCGAGTTTTCCGATTATCGGAGCGACGTCGGAAGAGCCGAACGGATTCTTGATTACGCCGTCGGCCTCGGTCCGCCTGAGCAGAAGCTCCGGGAAGGACTTAGAAACTGAGACGTCGCGCTTGAACCCGGCAGTGTCGACGTTAGCCAAATTGTTTGAAATTGTGTCGAGACGGTTCTGCTGGGCGTTCATTCCGCTCGAACCGATGTACCAACCACGAATCATATATTTCCACCTCGATTTTTTCTTGGATTTTTACGAATACTCTTATTCTATCGGCATTTTTCCATTCGAGATTTAGGAAAGTTCAACAGCAATCCCAATTGTACATCGTTTTTTCAAAGCGGCGGTTCTTCAAGTCGTCGGAATTGATGAAGAAATTCCCGATTCCCTCGTCGCCCCACATGAAGAAGTCCTCGTTGCATGAAGAGTCAAGCTGGAGGAGAACCCTGTCGTACACGGTCTCTCCCTCGTCAAGGAATCCGGGCGGATCCTGGGTGAATTCCGGCTGGACGAAGACGCCCGTGGAACTTTCGCACTGGCCGCACTTCTCGAACGAGACCGGGCACTCCTTGACCACGGGCGTGGAAAAGTCTCCGAAGCCTTTTGGAAGGTTCTCCCTCAGCAAATCCTCTTTCGCGACATTCCTGTTCACGCTCTCGTGGTAGACGACACGGAAGTCGCTGGGAGAATCGTCGAACGAAAGCCCGTACGAACCGCTTGTGGCCGATATGAAGAACTGGAGCATCCCCGAATGCGGAAGAGAATCGTCATCATTGAAGACCTCACTGTCTTCGTCGAAATTAATCTGGAAAAGAAGCTGCATCCTCTTTCCGTCCGCCCCGACCGGATACTCCAAGTCGCCAGAGAAATCCCAGTAAGGAAGCCCTCCGAGTTTTGAACCGAACAAATCCGCTTCCCTGCCCGAATCGAACAAAATCCTGTAAGCCATTTCTATGCATTCTCCATCGAAAAAAATTGATTCAACACTCATTATATCGTACATCAACGCACTCGAAGAAAAAATAGGAGGGGAAATAAAAATTTGCAAACAGTGAATTTCGGGGTTATCATGGATAACAGGAAAACAAAGTAAAAAACACAAAAAAGGAGCGATTTTTATGGCAAAACCAAACGAGCCACGCGTATTGGCTATCATTCTCGGTGGAGGAAAAGGCACTAGACTCTACCCATTGACACAGGTGCGCTCAAAACCGGCTGTTCCGTTCGGAGGAAAATACAGAATCGTCGACATTCCGATTTCGAACTGCATAAATTCCGGCTACAAGAAGATATACCTTTTGACACAGTTCAACTCGGCGTCGCTTCACCACCACATAACGAACTCATACAACTTCGACAGGTTCGACAAGGGATTCGTCGAGATTCTCGCGGCCGAGCAGACACTCGAGCACTCAAGCTGGTTCGAGGGAACAGCGGACGCCGTAAGGAAGAACATGAGCCACTTCCGCTCCCAGAATCCAACCCACTACATAATCCTCTCTGGAGACCAGCTCTACCGCATGGATCTCAAGGATTTCATGGACCAGCACATAAAGAGCGGAGCCGACATCACGATAGCCACCACGGCCGTCAACAGAAGGGACGCTTCCGGCTTCGGAATCATGCAGATAGACTCGAACAAGAAGATAACGGCTTTCCAGGAGAAGCCTGCGAAGGACAAGGACATCTCCGACTGGAAGATACCGGCGGCGTCGAGGGGAGACCTTCCTGCTGAGAAGGAGTACCTCGCGTCGATGGGAATCTACATCTTCAACGCGGAAGCGATGGAAGAGGCCCTGAACAACGAGTACACGGACTTCGGAAAGGAAATCATCCCGATGTCCATAAAGACGAAGAAGGTGAATTCATACATCTTCAACGGCTATTGGGAAGACATCGGAACAATCCGCAGCTACTACGAGGCGACAATCGACTTGACGAACTACGAGCCGGCATTCGACTTCTACAACGCGGACGAGCCAATCTACACCCACATGAGATTCCTTCCGACCTCGAAAATCAACGACGCGACAATCGAGAATTCGCTCACTTCAGAAGGCTGCATCATCTCCAAGGCGAAACTCAAGCAGTCCGTAATCGGAGTCCGCTCAATCCTCGAAACAGGCGCGGAGCTTGACGGAGTAATCGTCATGGGCGCGGACTGGTACGAGAACAAGGAGACGAAAGAGGAGAACGCGAAGGCTGGACGGCCCAACATGGGAATCGGAAAGAACTGCAAAATCGCGAAGACAATCATCGACAAGAACGCGTCGATAGGAGACAACTGCCGAATCAACGTGGACGGGAAGAAGTACGAGGACGGAGACCACGGACTCTTCTACAGCGCGGACGGAATCATAGTAATCCGAAAAGGCGCTGTCATTCCGGCTGGCACGGTAATCTGACAAAGACGCCGGGAAACGCGGAATGAACAAAAGAACCTGCCGGACACAAGGAAGATTCTCCTGTCCGGCAGGTTTTTATTTGCCATTCGACTGTTCATCAACTAGAATTGAACAATGGATTTTTACGAAAAACTAGGCGGTCTGCTGAGCGAAGCCCTTGAAAAAGGAGAGATTCCGAAGAAGAAGCCGAAGGAGCGGGCCGAGACAGAGGCCCCCGGCTCGGACGCCAGCAAAGCAGATGGCATCAAGATAGAACCGGAGAAGGAAAACACGACGAGGCTCGACTCCAGGGACAAGGAAAAAGCGAAGACGTTCACATTCACGCAGTTCGGACACGGTGGAAGCTCCGGCGAAAAGCCGAAAAGGACATTCTCGTTCGAACAGTTCGCGAAGATGAGCCAGGAAGCCGCGCACACCGAGCCGAAAGTGCAGATATACAAATTCTCGCAGCTTGTCATACCGCAGAACGTCCTTTACGCCTTGAATGTAATCGGAATCCCGACGAATGCGGACTTCGAATCCGCGAAAAAAATCTACAGGGAAAAAATCATGTACTACCACCCGGACAAATGGCTCGGCACGCCGTACATAGAGCAGGCGAAGACGAACACCCAGACGCTGAACGCCGCGTGGGAAATCGTCGAGTGGTGGTACGTCGCAAGATAGTCAGCAACGGCCGCCCGTCACCCCTCCCGGTCGATTATGTCGGACGCGGGAAGCTCGTTGTCGTCGGCGATTCCGTATTCCGAAAGCTTTCTGTGGAGCGTCTTCCGTCCGATTCCAAGTATGTCGGCAGTCTTGGACTTGTTTCCGTTGTTGGCGGCGAGATTCTGCACGATGATGAGCCTCTCCGCCTCGGAAAGCGGTATCCCCAAAGGCAGAGAAATCGAATCGACGGAAGAGCTTCGGGCGACGCTTGGAGGCAGATCGTCGAGCGTTATTTCGTCCCCGTTCGCCATGACGACGGAGCTTTCGACGCAGTGCTCAAGCTCTCGGATGTTTCCTGGCCAGTCGTATTTGTAGATTGCGGAGCGGGACTTGCTGTCGAATCCCCTCACGCTCTTTCCGTTCTCCTTGTTGAATTTCTCCAAGAAAGAGCTGAGCAGCAGCGGTATGTCGTCCTTCCGCTCCCGAAGCGGCGGAACCTCGATTTTTATTCCGTTGAGCCTGAAATACAAATCCTCCCTGAATCTTCCCGCCTTGACCTCCTCCTCAAGGTTCTTGTTGGTCGCGGCGATTATCCTCACATCGACTTCGAGAGTCTGCTCGCCGCCGACCCTTTCGAATTTTCGCTCCTGGAGAACGCGGAGGAGTTTCACCTGCACGTTCTGGTTTATCTCCCCTATCTCGTCCAGAAAAATCGTGCCTCCGTGCGCCAGCTCGAATTTTCCCTTGTGCAGGGAATCTGCGCCCGTGAAGGAGCCTTTTTCGTGGCCGAACAGTTCGCTTTCAAGGAGAGTCTCGCTCAAAGCCGCGCAGTGCACTGTCACAAGAGGATTGTCCTTCCTGGAAGAAAGGGCGTGTATGGCGGAGACCAGAAGGCTTTTTCCGACACCGCTCTCCCCGGTTATCAGGACGCTTATGCGGGCGTCGGCGACTTTCCGGACGAGCGTCATCACTTTCTGCATCGCCGGGCTTTTTCCTACAAGGGAATCAATCTGGCGGCTGGAATCTATTTCCTGCCTGAGCTGCTGGTTCTGTATCTTGAGCTCGCGCCCCTGCAGAGCGCGCTTCACTGTCAGTTCCAGCTGCTCAAGGTTCAAGGGCTTCGTCAAAAAGTTGTACGCGCCGTTCTGCATCGCCTTCACGGCTTCGTCGATTGAGCCATGTCCAGTGAGGACTATGACCGGGATTCCAGGTGTCTCGCGCGTCACATGCTGGAGGACATCGGAGCCTGAAACGCCACCCGGCATCCGAAGGTCGGTTATCACAAGATCCACGTCCCCCTTGGAAATGATGGAGAGAGCTTCCTTGCCATTCTCGGCGAGCTTCACATTGTAGCCGTCCATCTCGAAATCCGCGGCAAGACCTTCCCGTATGTTCTTCTCGTCGTCAACTATCAGAATCGTGAATTTCATTCGCACTCCTTGCTCTCAGAGCTGCAAGTCAAAAGCCTCTTGTCGAGCTGCGGAACAGGGAGGGTTACGGTGAACTCAGTTCCACCGCCAAGCTCAGACTTCACCTCTATGTCGCCGGAAAATTCCTTGATTATCTTGTAGCTCATAGCCATGCCTAGCCCTGTTCCGTTGGCCTTCGTGGTGAAATACGGCTCGAAGACGCGCGACGCGACTTTGCTGTCCATTCCGCTGCCGTTGTCGGAAAAGCGCAGGCGGAATTTTCCGTCGGAGACTTCCGTCCGTATCGATATTTTTCCGCCCACACCGTCGAACCGAGTCTTTATGGCGGCGAGGGAATTCTGGGAAAGGTTCACGATGACCTCACGGAAAAGCTTCGCGTCCATCAGCACCCGCGGACAGTTCCTGCAGAAGTCAGACTCGATGGCGACATTCTTCTCCGTGAATTCGGGTTTGAAGAATTCCACGAACGCCTCCAAAAGGGAATTCGGATTCACAAGCTCCAGCTCCACGGAAAGCGGCCGCACCGCCATCAGGAAGTCCACGACTATTTTGTTGAGCCTGTCGATTTCTGAATTCACGACATCCAGATAGTTCTCCACGAATTTCGGATCCGGGAGAAGTCCGTCCCCTTCCCTCTTCTTCCTCACAGCCTTCTGTATCAGCTGGATGTGTATCGATATCGCGCCGAGGGGATTCTTTATCTCGTGCGCGACGCTCGCGGCTATGTTCGTCAATCCAGCCATCGCCTCCATGCGGTGCAGGAGGATTTCCTGGTTGCGTTTCTCCGTCACGTCCTCCACGCGCACGATGGAGCCGACAAGCTCGCTCTTCCTCGCGAACGGGGAAACGGAGACGTCGATGAAGCGCACGCTTCCCCCGGCCGACTGCACAGTGAACTCGTTGCTGATGTTCGTCTTCTTGCTCTCGAACGTCGACTTGAAGAAATTCGAGATTTCAGTGTCGGAGACAATCTCCCACACTGGCAGACTTCCGCAAGACGGCTCCTCTGGATTCAACGAGAACGGAAGGAGCCTCTCCGCGGCCTTGTTCGCCAAGAGGACACGGAAGTTGGAATCGGAATTCGACACTATCAATATCCCCGTCGGTATCGACTGGAATATCGAATCCATCATCTCGCCCTTCTCGGCCATCTCGTCAAGAAGAAGCTTTATCTGCGAATCGGAAAGTTTCGCCACCTTCTGCGAAACACGCTTTGAAAATTCCTGCATTGCACCCTCCCAAAAATGTCAAACAGAACGCAGAAGCCTGACATTCATCGAAAGATCCCTGGTGAGCCGCTCAAGCGCAGCCGCGACGCTCTGGTTGTATATCGCGACGTTGTCGTAGCAGAGCTGCACCGAGAGAAGATTGCGCCTGGCAAGTTCTGCATCCGCCGAGGACTTTGAGAAATCCACGCACGACTCGACGATTCCCGACAAGAACGACTTGAAGAGCATCCTAGGCTCGAACGAAGCGCAGCTTTTCACGACAGAATCGACAGACGGAATCTGCCCGCTTCTCACCGCGTCGTAATATTTCAGCGCGACACTCTTCACTTCGGTCGGGGTTTTAGGCAAGAACGAGTAGAGGCAATCGGCCACCGTGGAGAATTTCTCCTGATGGAAAACGCTCGAAACTATCTCCCTCTGCTGCTCCCCGCTCCTCTCGGCGAAACTGTACGTCCGGACACGGGAAAGAATCGTCTGCATCATCGCACCGCGCTTCGATGTCGTCAGAATGAAAACAGCGTCCAGAGGAGGCTCCTCAAGAATCTTCAAGAGAGCGTTCCTCGGAGCGTCCATCATCCTGTCGGCGTTCTCGATTACGAACACCTTCTTCGCGCCGCTCGAACGGATGCGGAGCCAAGCGGAAGCCCCCCTTATGAGGTCTATTGGAATCGAATTGTACAGCGACGACTCAAGCTTCTGGCAGTCCTTGACCACGCTGTCGCACGCCTTCTCGATTTTTGACTGGTCGAAAGCAGGGGACGAAAGGAGCGCGAGGGAGTCCTCGATGGACTCTATGAGCGGAGAGAATTTTGAAGAACCTGCGACCTCCTCCCACAGAATCTGGTTGAACCTTGAAGTCAGCTTGTGGACCGCGCGCACGAAAGCGAGAGGAGGATACCCCCTCAAAAGAGCATCCTTGGCCGCGATGATTTCGAGCATACAGTCCCTGGGACCTGCGACGAGCACGTTCATGTTCGAGAGAGTCCGGTGCTGTCTGCAGAATTCGCACGAGCACGACTCGCTCCTGTCTCCGACGCATGAAAGGATGCGCGCGATCTCAAGGGCGGCGGTGAATTTGCCTGAGAATTCTGGACCGGAGATGAGAACCGCGCCCGGAAATTTTCCATTTTCGATGTCCGACTTCATCAACTCGAACGAATGCTGATAGAAAACGGTGTCCGTCATCTTTCCCCCGATTCACTTGAGATGCGCCGACACAAAATCCACGGACGGAGTCAATGTCGGCTCAAGAATCTCCCAATAGAAGCAGACGTCCCTGAAATTTGACGTGTCGGCCCACGGCTGCGCCTTCACGATAATCAGGAAGAGGCAGACAACCGCAAGCCCCTCCATCAGCCCGAACACGAATCCCAGGGCCTGGTCTAGGCTTCTGGCGAGTTTTCCACTGAAGATGCCGCTTATCAGCATCTGGATTATCTTCACGAAGAGAAAAATCACGGCGAATATTATCATGAACGACAGGCACGCGCTCAAAATGTGGGAGCGGACTATGTGGTCGAAATAAGGAGTGAGGAGACCGCAAAGGTAGACGGCACCAACAAAGCCGAAGATGAACGCGAGTTTTCCGAACACCTCGCTCAGAAAACCGTTGCGCGCCGCCGATATCGCGAAATAGAGGATGACAAGGGTGAGAACAATGTCCAAAAGGGAAATCATCATTTTCCGGCCTCCTCTTTTCCTGAAGAATCGAGAATCATCTCGGCGATGCGCCTCGCAGGCCTTTTTCCGTCCACCTGGGCCTCGACAGAAAGCGAACGAGACGAATCCGCGACCTTTTTCCTGAATTCAGCATCGAGCATCCTCTCAAGGGCGGATTTCATGTTGTCGGAATTCGCGTCGGCTCCGAGAAGCACTTCGGCGGCCCCCCTTTCCCTGAAGAATTCCGCGTTGTCTACTTGGTCGCCGCGAGTTCCAGAACCGCACAGGGGAACGAGGACGAGCGGCTTTCCAAGCACGGCGCACTCCCATATCGAATTCGCCCCCGCACGGCTAAGAACGACATCGGCGCAGTTCACCACATCGCACATCTCCTTGTAGATGAACGGATGCAGGAAATACCCAGGATGGCCTTCAGGCATGGACGCAGCGTCCTTGGCTCCGCACTGGTGGACGACATTGAAGCGTTCGCAAAGCCAATCGAGGTTCCCGACGACAAGCTCGTTTATCTGGTGCGCTCCGAGGCTTCCGCCCAGGACAAGTAGAATCGGCTTGTTCTCGTCGTAGTCGCTCCTGCCTCCGAAGAGGAATTTCTTTCCGGCCGCCCGGCTGTCCTCACCGAGAGAATAGAAGACTGGCCTTATCGGGTTTCCCGTCGCCACAGTCCTGTCCCGCTTTCCGACCGGCAGATAATTCTTCGTCTGCTCGTAGGACACGAGTATCTTGGACGCCCATCTGGAATTCAACCTCGTAGCGAGTCCCGGCGTGAAGTCGCACTCGTGCGTCAAGACCGGGATTCCCAGAATGGACGCGGAGAGGCACGGAGGCACGCTGACGAACCCGCCTTTCGAAAAAAGGACATCGGGCTTTATGGAAAGGAGAGAGAAGAACGACTTGAAGCACCCCGCGGCTATCTTGAAGACATCGATGAAATTCTTGAAAGAGAAGTACCTTCTGAGCTTGCCGCTTGGGATTCCGACGAATTTGTCCGCCGAGCCTGATTTCTCCACGAGATTTCTGTCCATTCCCGCAGAATTTCCGAACCAGTAGATTTCTATTTTCATCCCCCGCTCTTGTGCAATCGAGCGAAGCTCATCGGCTATGGCAAGCCCAGGGTATATGTGGCCGCCGGTTCCTCCACCGGCGAAGACGACTTTTACGATTTCACTGTTTTTCATAATGAGTCATTATGACACACCTTGCGACAAAAAAAAAGCGATGAACAATGACATTCACCGCTTTTCAATGGAAATCGACCTGCAAAAAGAATCAGAGCTTCGCCCTCAAGCTGAACGAGCCGCTCCAGAGGCCGTCGTCCCAGATGTTTCTCAAGTCAGCAGATATGCTGAGAGTCGCCTGCATGACGAGGAAGTTAATGCCGACACCGGCGTAAAGCTGAGGCTGGACGGCATTGAAGTCGAATGCGTCGGAAGTGTACGAACCAGAGCCTGACGTCTTGATGTCGGCCAGACCTGAATTTGCGATTACGGTGGCCGCTTCGTTCTTCACTGCCCACGAATACTCGTTGTTGTATTTTGAAACGATTCCACGCAAGCCGAGGAATGGTGTGAAAATCAAAAGATTTTTGGAGACCTGAGTCTGGAGATACATCGTGTGGACCTTGTAGTCGATTGCAAGCTCCGCATCGTCATTTCCAGCACCAAAGCTTCCCTGATTGTAGAAATACCCGATTCCAGCCGAGATGCACGGCATTATCACACCTTCCTCCATCAGAGCGTACCTGAAATCCGCACCAATCGTGAAGAAGTCAACGTCAAGGTCGCATCCGAATGCGTCGGTGGAAAGAGTGCCCGTCTTCATGACCGCTATGTCCACGTCGAACGGGAACAGAACTCCACCGATTCTCAAGTCTGCGGTGAAGACAGGGAAAAAATAGCTGTCCTTTATGTTTTTGATTTCAAAAATCTCGGCAACAGAGGCAAGGCCGCTCGTGTCGATGTGGGTCACGCCCATGTTGAATCCGCCTCCGAGATGTGGAACAGCCGACGGAAAAAGCTTACCGATGTAGGCGTCCGCCCAAACGTTCTGCTGCGTTGCAGCCTGGGGAACAGCGTTCGCCAACTGCTGAACGAAGTCCCCCAACCCGTCGTCAATCTTGGATACAGTCGCGTTGTACTTGTCAATGCTCTCCGTGAATTGTGTCGTGTCGAAAGCGAAATCCCCTGTAGAAGCGAACACGCCGGCAGAAACGAACACAGCCGAGAAAGTCGCCAAAAACTTCTTGCTGATTTTCATAAGCACTCCTTGTTGAAATTCAAATACACAAACACAAAAAAAAGCACTCAAACCTCTCGATCTAAGTGCTTCATTTTGCCACCGGTTGGAATCGGACCAACGACACATGGATTTTCAGTCCATTGCTCTACCAACTGAGCTACAGCGGCGAAGTGATTATTATAATAATCGAAACAAACTTTCTTGTCAACAGTCTCTTCTATTTTTTTCAAAAAAAACGGAGGCGAAAAACGCCCCCGTGCAAACAAAAAAGAAAATCAGCGCATTATCGCGAACGCTGTTGACGCGGCATAGCAGACGAGCATGAACGCGCCTTCCCAGCGGAGAATTTTTCTCTTGGTAAGAGAGAAGACGAACACGACGAGACTGACGAACAGGAGAATCGCCATGTCGTACACGGATGCGGCCACGACCTCGACAGGACGTATCGCGGCGGACACTCCAAGAATCAAGAGGATGTTGAAGATGTTGGAGCCGACGACGTTTCCAACAGCAAGCGCGACCTCCCCCTTTCTGGCGGCGACAATCGACGTGACGAGTTCTGGAAGAGACGTCCCCAGCGCGATTATCGTAAGGCCGATGAGGGTCTCAGACATTCCAAAAGCGCGCGCGATCTCCTGCGCACTGAATACGACGGCCTTTCCGCCACCGACGATGAGCACAAGACCGACAAGGATGAAGACTACGCATTTCCAAAGAGGGATTTTTTCGTCATCGCCGCTCTCCTCTGCAGGGTGCTTCTTCGCGTCGTAAATCAAGAAAGCGATGTAGCAGACGATGAGCGCGAGCAACACGACAGCCAGCACCCTCGAAACGATGCCCGCGGTCTCCTCCATGCCCAACGAAAAGACAGAGCCGCTGAACAACGAGGAAGCGCATGTCGCGAGCAGCAACAAGACGGTCAAGGCGATGGAGAACGGAAAGTCCCTCTTCACAATCACATTGTCGACGGGAACAGGATGGATCACCGCGCAGACTCCGAGAACGACCAAAAGGTTGAAGAGATTGGAGCCAATTACGTTCGAGACCGCAATCTCGTTCGCCCCCTGCAGCGCCGCGGAGGAACTGACGGCGAGTTCCGGCAGGCTCGTCCCTATGGACACGACCGTAAGGCCTATTATGACGCTGCTCACGTTGAAAATCTTCGCCAAGCCAGAGCTGCCGTCCACAAAAATGTCCGCGCCTTTCACCAACGCCGCGAACGAGACGAGCAAAATCAAAACATAAAGAAAAACCATTTTTTCACTCCTGAGAAAGAAACTAAGGATAACAACAAAAGACAAGAAATTGCAATATCGCCCAAATCAGAAATTCATGTCGATTATGAGCTGCACCTCGGTAGTTGTCGTGTTCAGTTTCGTGGCGATGAATTCGACATCCAGCCCCTGCGAATACAAATCCATGACGCTCTGCGAAAGGTCCTTCTTGGCAGTAATCGGCGTGGAGGAGAACGTGACGGAAGGGGATGCCGGACTCTGCCCGGAAGACGACGGCGCACCATCAGAGACCTCGGACGTTACCCTGTCAGTGCCCCCCCCTTTGGACTGATTCTGCATGTACCGCTCTACAGGGCTTTTCGAGACGGAAAAGTATTGGCTGTTGTCGGCAAAGGCGATTTCCTCCGTCCGCGAAGACTCGACCCCAGGAACCGGCTCTGGAGGCAAACGCTCAGACTCCTCATTGATTCGAGGCTGGCTCAAAGCGGACTTGAATTCTTCGGACATGGACTTCTTCGCCAAATCAGAATTCAAAAGCTCGATTCTTTTCTCCGCGTCGGCAAGAATCCCCTTCAGCTCCTTTATCTTCGCGTCGGCCAAATTCAAATCTCGTCCGGTGTTGCGGTTCATGTCCTCGATCATCCGGTTCAACTCCTCGCGGGTCGAAGCTATTATGTCGTCGGTTGAAAAGAGGGTCTTGAATTTCTTCAAGAAAACCATCCACATGAATATGTTGAAAAGTGAAATCAAAATCGTCAAATAAATCATAAAAACCCGGATTTTATATCAGGTGGAAATGTTGATGTGGTTGCCAAGGTACGATTCCCTTATCTCGGAAAACTTTTTTCCTGGCTCATCGTCAGGATTCTCCTTTCCATCGCCAGAACCGCCGGAATTCTCAGGCTGCCCATCCCTGCGCCGCCCGTCCTTGCCGATGACCATCGTCTTGGACTCGTTGTCCGCAGCCTTCGAGACGGTCTTCGCCTTGTCCGCGTTCTGCTGGATAATCCTCGACTCCTGCAACTGTTGGGCCAAGTGAGGTCCATTCTGCTGATCGGAAGCAACCTTCGCCAAATGCCCCATCTGGGCATAAACCGCTTGTAAATCAATCGGAGCTATAGCCATACTCCACTCCTTTGTCGCTATAGTCTAGCCCCACCCGATTACATTATAAACACCACTGCGGATTTTTCCAACAAAAAAACGCAGACAAACGACGGACACGCCTTTATAAAGAAACGATTCTAGGCGCATCCATATTTAAAACCAAAAATCCCGGAATCGGGCGCGAAATCATCCGAACGCCCAAAACCGGGATCCACCAACAAAAAATCAGAACTTCAGCAACGAAATATTCTTGACCGTGTAGTCGTAGTTGTTGTCGTTGATTTTGAACGTAAGCCTCTCGCCAAGCTTGCTGTCGAGTATGTGCGTTCCGAACGGCGACATGTACGAAAGGACACCGTTCTCAGGATCAGACTCCCACGGTCCAAGGATAGTGTACTTCTCATCCTTGCCGTTTTCGTTGTTCGTGAGGACGACCTCCGTTCCGAACGAGACGTAAGAAGCGGTGGCCGTAGTCGGATCGAATATGACGGCGCGCGCGAGCTCCTCCTGAAGGCGTTTGAGGTCGACACCGAGCTTGTGCTGCGCCTCTTTCGCCGCGATGTACTCGGCGTTCTCCTTCAAGTCGCCCTTCTCCTTCGCCTCCGCGACTTCCTTTGCGATGGCCAAAGTGTCCACAGTCCGCATCTTCTCCTCCAAAGCGCGCTTCTCGTCGAGCTTCTTCTTCGTGACGAGCATTCCCTTCGGAGCGGAATTCTTCTTGTGGTCGTCGTCCGTGTGGAACTTGTAGTCCGGATACTTCTCAAGAATCTTGCTTCTGAGCTGGGCCTTGTAGATTCCGTCGAGTTTCGAGATGTCGTCCACAATCGTGTACATGTGAGCCATAGTCTCCATGTCCCCCGACATCATGAACGAAGCGTATATGCTCTCGCTCTCGCCCTTCGCAGGCTCGAAGAGAATCTTGCAGATGTTCGAAATCGACTTTTTGTTGTCCGTCGCGTTCACATGGTTGTCAATCGCCTTGAACGAAAGCGAGATGATGTTGACGAGGGCGATGAGCTGCTTCTGCTCAGGAATTCCGATTTCCTTGAACCACTCCTCGTCCCTGCACTCGTCGAAGAAGAAGTATATGGAATCCCTGTAGACCCTGTAGTCGTCGAACGCGGCGCGCGCGAGCTGCTGCACGCGGTCCTTGTGCCCCTTTTCGATGAGGACAAGGAGCATGTCCTTGTCGAGGACCGCCGGGAAAAGCTTCACATACTGGTCGACCCAATCGCGCAAGTCGAGGATGCATTCCAGGAAATCCTTCCTGAGGGAAGTGTTCTTGGAGTCCTTGAGGGACGCGTACATTTTCTTCGGATCTTCGATTTTCCTGTATATGGACTCGAACGAGAGCGCGTCCGAATTCTGGATTATGTAGTCGGGGTAAATCTTCTTGAGCACGAGATATGAAGCCACGATGAACTCGGACATCTTTCCATCGAACGTGTTGATGTACGACTTGAGATATCCGACGAAGTAGTCGCGCATGTCGACGAAGAACTCGCTCGCGTTGTCCGCCCCATCGTTGTTGAAATACTTCATCGCGATGTCAACGCGCGGGAAGAAGAGCTTCTGCGCCTTGAACTCGTTGCTGAGCTTCTCCTCAGGAGTTATCGGAGCGTCCCTGACAGTGTATTCGTTCGCGCTGTTCTTGTCGAAGATGTCGTTGCTCTCGAGGATTTTCTTGGCGGACGTGTTCCACGACGTCCACTCGGAAGGTGTCAGAATCGAAGGAACAAGCTCTGCCTTTATCTTCTTTATATCGCAACTGTTTCCAAAACTCCTTATGAGCATCTTGAGGGCCCAAACCTTGTCCTCTTTTATTTTGGCAGCCAACGCGGCAGGCTTTCTCGCCTTGAGCACGAGGAAATGGTTTTTCGGAAGCGGAGTGAGGCAGGAAACCGCCATCTTGAGGGAAATCTCGTGGACACCGCAGCGTTTTCCGAAGTTTATCTTGAGGGTGTCCTGCTTGTTCTCGACCCCAGGAATGATTTCCGTTATGATTCCCACCTTCCAAGTCTTGTGGTAGACATAGTTGTTAACGTCGAACGCGATATGCTTCTCGAAGTCGTCGATCGCGTCGAAGACATTCCTGTAGCTCTGATGGAACCCCGCATCCCTGATGTACTCTTCGATGTGGCTGTGGTTCTTGTATTTTCTCTCGTAGCAATCGGCGATTTCCTTTCTTGAAACATTGTCCTTCGGATCGATGTTGAGGTTGATTTTAAGGATGTCGATGGCGGTGTCCCACTTCTCGTTGTCCTTGTAATACTGGAACAGTTGCATCATCAGCGTCGCGCTCTTGTCGGGATTGATGTGCTGGGCGATTTTCTTCTGGAGCAGCTTGAAGAATTCGATGTCGTTGGGGTTGCCCTTCACGAGCTTGTCCCAAATCGCGGTGACCTCGTTGGTGTTTTTCTGGGAGATGAACCTGAGGATGGCTTTTCTGTAATAGTCGAGAGCCTTAATCGGATCGGTCTCCTCGTAGTGCATGGCTAGAATTTTCGCGGCGGCAGCCTCCTCGACATCGGCCTTCACGAGCCTCTCGTAGAAGCTCCAAATCTGATCGGCCTTCTCGGACTTCTCGTTCTTGCAGCACTCGATTTGGGTTCTGAGAGCGAATTTGTTGTTCTCGTCCTCCCTGAGAATGGCATCGCAAAGACTCTCAACGATTGATTCCTTGTGATTGTTTGAAAAGATGTCGACAAGAGTCTCAAGGGCAGAATAATCAAGGGAGCCTTTCTTTATTCCGAGAATTCCTGAAAGATACAGGGCAACAATGCTGTCCTTCGAATGGGTGAGATGTTCATCGCAAATCTCTTTGATTTCATCGACGCAATCCTGCTCCTTCGCGGCTTCGACGATGCTGGCAAGCTCCGTCAAATTCGATTTTGTGTAGTTGCTGATTGTGGTGCGAGTCCATCTCTCCTCTTTCAGCATTTCCTGAACTGATTTTTTGAGTTCCTCAGACATTTTTATCTCCTGTCGAAAAATGTTTATAAAATGTTTTTATTTGTTCTTGTAAAGTTTGTAGACTTCTTCATCGAGCACCCGAATCTGAAGTTCGCAATTCTTGATTTCGTTGTTCACATAACCGTCCGGACATCTCGAATAATGGTCGATAAGCCAGAAGTACATGTTTATTATTTTCGGCGTAAGGACCTGCTCGTTGTTCGTCGGATCCTTCAGCTCGTTCTCCTTGGCAAAAATGTCCTGCTTGAGTTTGCTGACTTCCTGCTGCTTGAGCTGACGCTTGACGTTGAAGACACCGTACAGGATTCCATACACAGGAATCCACTCGAGCAGAGCACTGCCGGTGTACCCCTTCTCGCGCACCTGCTTTATGAGGCACAGAATCAACTCCGACTCAAGGAAGACGATGTTGATTTTCTGCGCGTCTATGAAGAAAGCCTCCCTGAAGAGAACCTTCGCGTTCTTCTCCTCGCCGCAAAGCGCGAAACAGTCCGCCATCTCCGCGAGAACCTTGGGAGAAGACGGAAGAAGGGTGTTCGCCTGCACCAGATGGTTCAAAGCCGTCTCGTACTCGCCCAACTCCTTGTAGCAAAGCCCCAGCATACGCTGAATCTCCGCATTCTCCTCCGCATTCTGCTTTTGGATTCTTGAGCTTGAGGAAAAGCCCCCCTGAGGCAAATCTTCCTTTGACTTGCCCTCGGCCTCCAGATATGCGCCCAACGCCAATGTGAACACACCTTTCTGCGTGGCGAAGACTGCCCTCGGCTGTATGTTCTTCTCCCTCTCCTCCCTCTCAAGAAGGTTTTTGAAGGACTCCCAACGTGAGACAAGGGCGTCCCCCTTCGACCGGGCCTCGGAAACATTCGAAGCCTGAACCTGGGACACTTTCGTCACATAGTCGGCCCAAAACGAACAGCACCAATGGGCGAAATTGATTTCCTTGTTCTCAAGGTCGAGCACGAGAGCCTCCGCAAGAATCCTTTTCGCTTCCTGCGCGTCCCCGCTCTCGAGTGATTTGTATGCTTTTTTCAATTCTTCTTCTGATGATTGGCTGTTCATAATGCGTACTTTCTATTATATGAAAAGCACTTTTTTAGTCAATAAATTTGCAAAAACCATAAAAAAATGGGGATAAGTTTATAAAGTGTTTTAATTATTATGTCAATACCTTTTTAGAAAAAAAATAAAAAATTCCAACATTCATTGAAACAAACCAAATATTTACAAACACGATATTGATTTGATATTATCTGCGAACAATGAAAAAACGTTTTTTATCACCGTCTCTTCTTTCCGCGGACTTCTCCGATTTGAAATCCGCGCTTGAAAAAATAAAGGACTCAGGCTGCGAATTCGTCCACATAGATGTCATGGACGGACATTTCGTCCCTCAAATCACCTATGGGCAACCGGTAGTGAAATCTCTAAGACCGCACACGGATCTCTTGTTCGACGTGCATCTCATGGTCGAAAGGCCGGAGGAGATGGTCGACTCGTTCGCCGAAGCGGGCGCCGACTACATAACTTTCCATTATGAGTCGACAGTGCACATACACCGGCTCATCCAGCACATACACGACATCGGGAAGAAAGCCGGCATATCGATTGTCCCGTCCACACCGGTCTCCGCCATTTCAGAGATTCTCGCGGACGTCGACATGGTTCTGGTCATGACGGTGAACCCCGGATTCGGCGGGCAGAAGCTCATCCCTTCGTGCGTGAAGAAAATTTCGGAACTAGAGCAGATTAAGTACGAGAACGGATACAAATACCTGCTGTCTGTGGACGGCGGCGTGAACAACGACACAGTGGAATCGGTCGTCAACGCTGGGGCCGACGTGGTAGTCTCAGGCTCCGCTTTTTTCAGCGGCTCGTTCGACTGGGAATATTGAAAGGTGTTTCCAGTGTTAAAAAAAAGGGAGAGGGGCTGAATTTTGAAGAAGACACCGTTGGAGAAGGCTCTTTACTACTTGAGCCGAAGAAAATTCACAAAATGCCTAGACGAACTCGAATCGTCGGTGGATCTGTACAGGGACAGTTTCAGCTATTATCTCGTAGGCGGAGTCGCATGCCTTTACCTGAACGACTTCGGAAACGCGAACCTTTACTTCCAAAAAGCAAGGCAGCAGCGACAGACGGACACGACACTCCTCCTCGGTCAGGCCGTTCTCTACCTTAGGCACGGAGACACGAGCCGAGCCACCCAATACTACCTCGACGTCCTCGACTTGGACCACAACAACAAAGTCGCAAAGAAGGGATTGGCCTTCATAAGGGAAAAGGGGACATACGAAGAGATATACAGGCTCATAGACAGCAACGCCCTAAAAAGGTTCTACCCTCCCCTCGGATTGAACCCGTCGGTGGTGGCAGGTCTTTTCGCCGCAATCCTCATGGCGACCATTGCCATGGTGTGCTTTCAGCTTTTCGGCGCGCACTTCGCGAGGGGAATCATATTCAAGAATTCAGGGAACGGGCTGGAAGCTGCGGACTTCTCCATAACGACGGACGAGCTCCAAAACGCGGCGCCGCTCCGCACGGACGGACAATTCACATACACACTCTCGGAAAGCGAAATAGAGCGGACTTACAAGAACGTCTACAAGCACGCAACGGAACCGTACAAAGGGGACGAATCGCTGCACAGGACGAACCTCGCCCGTTCGGAAGCAAACCTGATACTCAACTCAAACGCCTCCGAAGTCTTCAAAGTGAAAACACAGGAGATTGTCGACGCGATAGAGGCCGACAGGGAGCACGAACCGACTTTCAGCACCATAATCGACAATTTCCAATGCGAGGACGTACTGAGAGACCCGGAGAGGTACGACGGATGCTACGTAGTATGGACAGGCATGCTCGCAAGTCCAGAGACAGTGAACGGTGTCTACAAGTGCAAATTCCTCGTATGGGACGACAGCATAGAGAGACTCTTCGGCAATTTCGACCTTTACTTCCAGAAAGTCCCGACGGCGCCTATTTCAGGCGACAGAATCGTCCAGGTATTGGCGAAGATAAAAGTCGACACAATAAATGGAAAAAAGAGCATTTCGCTGATAGAGAAATCGAACACGGTGATGCTCAGGAATCAGGAAAAAGTGCAATCGCTGAACCAGAATTGATTTTTTTTGCGGGAATAACAAAAAATTCATTATTTTTTTGCAGAAAACGAAAAATTCGACATAAGTTATTTGTGTCGGACAAAGAGATTTTTGTCAGGCAAAAAATATCAAGATTCAGATTGGTTTCACACTAGGAGAAAAACATGGCAGAGAAAAAAAACGTGGCGGCGACATCGGAAATGTCGGATAAACTGAAAGCTCTCGAAGCAGCCCGCCTGCAAATCGAAAAGCAGTTCGGATCGGGCGCGCTGATGACGCTCGGAGAGCACGCGGACATGAACACGGTCGACGTAGTCCCATCAGGCTCGATACTCCTCGACGAGGCGCTCGGCGTAGGAGGATATCCGAGAGGAAGAATCATCGAGATGTACGGACCGGAAAGCTCCGGAAAAACGACACTCGCCCTCCATGCGGTCGCAGAAGCGCAGAAGCTCGGAGGAATAGCCGCGTTCATCGACGCGGAGCACGCCCTTGACCCAGTGTACGCAAAGAACTTGGGCGTCGATGTAGACCACCTTCTCGTCTCGCAGCCAGATTCAGGAGAGCAGGCCCTGGAAATCACAGAGCAGCTCGTGCGTTCGGGCGCGGTCGACATCATCGTAGTGGACTCCGTGGCCGCATTGACTCCGCAAAAGGAAATAGAAGGCGAGATGGGCGACTCGGTCATGGGAGTCCAGGCCCGACTCATGAGCCAAGCTCTCAGAAAGCTCACTGCGATTGTCGGAAAAAGCAAGTGCATCATCATCTTCATAAACCAGATCCGCATGAAAATCGGTGTCATGTTCGGCAACCCGGAGACAACGACAGGTGGCAACGCCCTCAAATTCTACTCGTCATTGCGCCTTGAAATCAGGCGCATCGGCTCAATAGACGGAAAGGGCGAAGATGAGGCCGTCGGAAACCAGGTGCGGGTCAAAATAGTAAAGAACAAAGTCGCGCCGCCGTTCAGAAAGGTCGAACTCGACATATACTTCGGCAAGGGGATTTCCGCGACGGCGTCGATTCTCGATTCGGCGGTGAAGCACGGACTCATAGACAAGAGAGGCGCGTGGTACACACGAGGCGACGAGAAAATCGGACAGGGAAAGGAGAACGCAATCGCATACCTGACAAACAACCCTGAGTACACGCACAACCTTGAGGTCCAGCTCCGCGACGAGATTTTCCCGGGCCAAATCCTAAAAACAAAGGAAGGCGAGCCGGTGTATCCAGAGCAGGTCGAGCACATGAAGGCGAAGGAGAAGGAAGCCGCCGAAAAGGCAAAGGCCGAGGAGAAGGCAAGGAAAGAGGCCGAAAAGGCAGAAAAGACCGCAAGCAAGGCTGGTCAGGACGAAACAATAGAGGTTCCGGCAGCTTCACAAGAGCCTGCCGTGGCAGAGAGCGGCGATGCTGCTTTCTGAACTCCTGGTGCTGGGGCTTGGCTCAAACACCCCCAGAGGCGAAGACAGCTGCGTCGATTTGCTCAGGAAAGCATGCGTCCAGCTGTCCCGCCTTTTCACAATTTTCGAAGTGTCCTCAGTCTACCGCACGAAGCCGATGTACATGGAAAACCAAGAGCGGTTCCACAACATGGTGGTCTGCGGCATTCCAGCACCAGGCACATCGCCGATGGAGCTGCTCGGTGAAATCCACAGGATAGAGGCCTCTCTCGGACGCGACAGAAGCAGGGAAATCCGGAACGGACCTCGCACACTCGACATAGACATAGAGATGTTCGGGACAGAGTTCGTTGACGAGCCAGCTCTCCAGATTCCCCATCCAAGGATACGAGAAAGGGCGTTCGTCCTTGTGCCGCTGGACGATGCGCTTTCAGGGAAATTCATGCGGCTGAAAGATTCAGTAGCCAAATTCCTTGGAGTGGATTTCAGCGACATAAAAAGCGGCGACAACGATGTGGAATTTTTCATGGATAAAAATTCGTTTATGATGCCGATAAAGAACATGCTCAACATTGTTGAAAAAAAAGATTGATGGTTTTTATGGAAAAAAGAAAATTTTCTGCAGGACAGTTCGACGGTCCGCTCGACCTCCTTTGGGCACTCATAAAAGAAAACAAAGTGGACATATACGACATACCCATAGCCGAAATCACAGAGCAGTTTCTCGACTACCTCGACTACGCATCGAGCGTGGATCTTGGCGACCTGTCGGACTTCTACAGGATGGCGTCGAAACTGCTGCACATAAAGAGCAGGATGATGCTTCCCGTGGAACCGGATCTTGACGACGAGTTCGACTTCGACGATCCGAGGGAGGATCTGGTCGACTCGCTGATCGAATACCAAAGGTTCAAGCAGCTTTCATCACTCATGGAGACGAAGGAAGACGAGAGCGAGTGGAATTTCGAGAGAAAACGGATAAAACGGAAGCTTCCAGCAGACGAGAATCAAGATGACGTCTGGAAAAAAATCGATACTGCGGAACTGCTTGACCAGATGCAGCACATATTCAAAAAATTGATGACGGATTTTTCCGATTCAAAAATACTGGACATGTACGAGGAGATTTCCGTAAACGAAAAACTTACGTTGATAGAAGAATTCTTCTCAAAAAAAGAGGAATTCATGTTCACGGATTTGATAGTAAGAAAAGGAAACCAACTGGACTTGGTGTGCGCATTCATGGCGATTTTGGAAGCGGTGAAATTCAAGATGGCAGCAATCTACCAGAACCGCATGTTCGGCGACATAAAAATCAGGAAATTCCAAAGCGCGCCGAGCGATTGACCGGAAGTTCCATCCGGCGACTTATTTTGACAGGAAATGGTGTTTATGGCAGAAAACGAAAACGAACAGGAAAACGCGCTCCCCTCTTTCGACACATGCGAAAAAAAGGCGGCTTTCATAGAAATGATTCTCTTTCTAGAAAGCGAGCCGCAAAGCACAGAATCAATAATGAAGACGACAGGCCTCAGTGAAGACGACGTTGAAAAAGCAATAGATTATCTTAAGGAAAAATATTCAGCAGACGAATCCGGACTGGAGCTGTCGTTCATCACAGGAGGATACGTCCTCTCTCCGAGGAAAATCTACTGGAGCGCAGTGAAAGACAAGTATGGAAGGAAGAACGAAGGCAAGTTGTCGCGCTCGGCGTTGGAGACCCTCACGATAATAGCATACAAACAGCCGATAACAAGGTCTGAGATAGAAGCGATAAGAGGAGTTCCGCCCGACAACATGATAAGGATGCTTTCGGAAAGGAAGCTCGTCAAGGAAGTGGGAAAGAAGGACGCCCCTGGAAAACCGACTCTTTTTGGGACGACGGAAGAATTTCTGCGGTTCTTCCAATTGAATTCAATCGCGGACTTGCCTAAACTTGATGAAAAAGATGAAGAGAGGTTCGTACTTGCTCGCTGAAAAAACAAATTCGACAAGACTCCAGGCATTTCTCGCGCACTGCGGAGTGGCAAGCCGCCGCGCGAGCGAAAAACTCATACTGGACGGCAGGGTCTCCGTGAACGGCACCACAGTCACGGAGCTCGGAGTGAAGGTCTCCAAGACGGACATTGTACTTGTAGACGGAAAACAAGTTAGGCCGGAAAACGAAAAGCGCTACATATTGATGAACAAACCCGCAGGGTACGTCTGCTCGCAATCGGACGAGCAAGGCAGGCCAGTCGCGGTCGATCTGCTGAAAAGCGCATTTTCTGAGCGGCTGTACAACGTTGGGAGACTGGACATGTTCTCTACCGGAGCTATAATCTTCACCAACGACGGAGACTTCGCGGCTAAGATTTCGCATCCAAGCGCGGAAATCGAAAAAGAGTACATAGTCGAATCGTCCCTTCCGCTGCCCAGAAGCCTCGCCGAACGATTCCGCAAGGGAGTCAGGGTCGACGGAGTGTTCTACAAGGCAAAAGACGCGCAGGAGCTGAATTCCCACAAAATGAAAGTCGTGCTTTTGGAGGGGAAAAACAGGGAAATACGAAAAGTGTTCGACGATGCCGGAGTCGCAATAAGGAGCCTGGAAAGAGTCAGGATAGGAACTCTGCAGCTGGGAGCGCTAAAAGTTGGAGAATTCAGGGAACTGTCCGACTTTGAAGTCTCGTCGCTGCTGAACATATGCAAATCAAAAGGAGAAAAATCGTGGTAATTGCAATGGATGGCCCTGCGGGGACTGGAAAATCGACCATCGCTTCGATAATAGCGAAAAAGCTGGGCATTGTTTACCTCAACAGCGGAAGCTTCTACAGGGCTTTGACATTGGCGTTGAACGAGGAGGGAATCAACATAGGCGACGAACGGCCGGTAGTTGAATTCTGCAAAAGACAGAAGCTCGACTACAAGGACTCCCATCTTTACTTGAACGGAAAAGACGTGGAAAACAGACTTCACGAGGACGGTGTAAGCTCAAAAGTCGCCCAAGTATCTTCGATTGTCGAAATACGCCATCTCGTGAACGACAGGATGAGGGAATTGACGGCAAAGCTGAGCATAATATGCGAAGGCCGCGACATGACGACTGTCGTGTTCCCGGACGCAGAGTACAAATTCTACCTCGACGCATCGATAGACGTCCAGGCGCAGAGGAGATTCGACCAAGGTGTCAGCAACATGACTCTCGAAGAAATCAGGGAAGCCATAAAAAAACGGGACGAAATAGACAAAAACAAGAAGGAGGGCGCACTGAAACGCGCCCCAGACGCATTCTACATCGACACTTCCGCCTTGACCATTGACAATGTTTGTGAAATAATTTTGAGCAAAATTCATTTTAAAGGGTCTAGTATGGAACAGAAGGAAGTGGAAAAGGGAGAGTCGTTAAAGGATTCTATCCAGACACAATTAGAGGAGTCGCTCAAGAGCCTTGGAGCTGTTGAGGATGGACAGCTCGCAACAGGCAAAGTCGTTCAGATCACAAATGATTATGTTTTTGTTGATTTTGGATATAAATCTGAAGGCCGGATTCCTGTTCAGGAATTTGCAGGAAAATTGCCAAAAGAAGGCGACAACTTGGACATCGTCGTTGTGAAAAAAGACGGACGCAATGGTCCAGAGATTTCTTTCACAAAGGCGCAGGCAAAACAATTGTGGAAAGATTTGAGAAAAGCCTTCGACGACAAGCTTCTTGTCGACGGAATCATCGAAAAGGAAGTCAGAGGTGGTTTCGAAGTCAATCTCGGCGGAGACATTCACGCCTTCCTTCCAATAAGCCAGTCTGATGCGCAGAAAGTCGAGACACCGAGCAAACTCATCGGTGTTTCATCAAAGTTTTATATCGAGCGCTTGTATTCAGAAAACAAGCAGAACGTCGTGGTCAACCGCAGAAAATACCTTGAAGAGATAATTTCCACAGCCCGCGACAAGTTCTTTGCAGAGACTCAGATCGGAGCGACTGTCAAAGGCGTCGTCAAAAGCTTCACAAGTTTCGGCGCATTTGTCGACCTCGGTGGATTCGACGGTCTCCTTCACATAAACGACATGAGTTGGGGGCATGTCACACGTCCTAGGGACTTTGTGAAGAAAGGACAGGAAATTGAGCTCAAAGTAATCCGCCTCACACCGGAGGAAAAGAGAATCAATCTCTCTCTCAAGCATTTCACAGAAGATCCATGGCTCCACTTCGAGGACAGGTATCACATCAACGACATAGTCGAGGGAACCGTCACAAAAATAACGGACTTCGGAGCGTTCATTGAACTCGAAGAAGGAATCGAAGGTCTTGCGCACATATCAGAATTCAGCTGGACGAAAAAGGTCAACAAACCGTCCGATGTCGTGAAGATCGGTGACAAGATAAAGTGCATGGTTCTCGGATATGACATTCAGGGAGGAAGAGTCTCATTGGGATTGAAGCAGGTTCAGTCTTGGGACGAAATCCTCGACAAATATCCAGTAGGAGCGAAAGTCCACGGAAAGGTCAGCAAAATCAATCCGAACAGCGCCCTCATCGAACTTGAAGACAACCTTGACGCGGTTTTGCACTCCGAGGACATTTCATGGACAAAGAAGGTCAAGCACGCGGGAAGCGTTCTCGACGTAAACCAGGAACTCGACGTGATAATCCTTGAAAACGATGAGGAGAACCACCGTGTAACGGTAGGCATCAAGCAGCTCACTGAGAACCCGTGGAAGAAGTTCGCTGAAGAGTACAAAGTCGGCGACACTTTCGAAGGTGAAATAACGTCTATTACGGACTTTGGAATTTTCGTCAAGGCTCCAAGCGGAATCGAGGGATTGGTCAACAAGGCGAACCTCAGCGAAAGTCGCGACACTCCGTTCGAGGAAGCAGTGAAGAAGTACAATGTCGGCGACAAGGTCAATGTCTATGTTGTCGACATCAACGTGGACAAGGAAAAAGTCGCTTTCTCTGTGAAAGAGTACAAGAAAGCGCAGGCCCGCAAAGAGATTTCTCAGTACATGGCTTCATCAGAAGCTTCGGACGAGGCATACACTCTCGCCGACATGATGAAGTCGAAAGAGTAGTCTTCTCGGTTTCATACTGATTCGTGCGTTCAGAACTCATTGTTGATTCATTCAATTGGCAGTGGGTTCTATTTTCTTTGAAAAGCGTTTGTGCTTTTTATAACGGTGTAAACAAATGTCAGAAAGTAAAGATTTTGAAAAAAATGAGGGTGTCGGGGGCTACACACTCAACGACTCGATTGAATCGACAATCGGAAAATTCAGGAAAGTCCTTCTTGTCGCTTTGGCACTTTTCGTGGTGGCAGTGGTGGCAGTCGTTGTCGGCATAGTTGTCCACTCAAACTCGGTAGAGTCAGGGCTTGAGAAGGTCGACGCAATCTACTTTTCATTGGCCAACGCAAAAGCCGATTCCACAGCGGAAGAAATAAAGAAGCTGCAGGACACGTCAATCGAGCAGTTGTCAAAGCTTTCATCATCGTCTGGAGCCGTGTCGCTCAGGGCTTCGATGCTGTTGGCGGATTTGTATTTTCAGCAGGGAAAATTCGAAGAAGCGAAAGACGCTTGGATTAAGGCGGCTTCGGTAAAAAAGGATGCCTACACAAATTCAATCGCATACTACAATGCGGCGGTCTGCTCTGAGAATTTGAACGATTTGGATTCTGCGTTGTCTTACTACGGAGCGGCATCCGACAATCCGGATTTTCTCTTGGTGGATCACGCTTTGTTCAGTCTCGGTAGGGCACAGGAGAAAAAAGGCGACTCTGTGGCGGCCTCGGAAACATACCAGAAGCTCAACGACATGCATCCAAATTCGAATTGGGCGAAAATGGCTAAATCGCGTTTGATTGAATTGAAATTGTCAAAATAGACAACACATAATCATGCTTACGGAAAGTTCCATCACAAAACAAAACAAGCGCCTTCTGTCATGTTTTTTCTTGTGGTGGACTTTTTTTTTATCAAGTTGCGGATTGGACACGGTAATATCCATAAACGAACCCTCCATCACGAAAAACGACCCCTTGTACAGCAGCGACGACTACTTGACCTGGTACTTCAGCTTCACAACCAATGAAAGAAACCAGCAGGATTCATTCGTTGGCACGGAAATCTACTACAAAATCTACAACAACTACTCGAACCTCGTATCCCAGCGCAACGCCATAACCTCAGTCAATTACACAAGCAACGGAACGGCTGCGGCCACAAAAATGATAGACACCTACACATATCAGCCGCTAGGCACAAATCCAGTGATCGGGAACTCCCCGTTCATCGAGAGCACGGGAACAAACACGGATGTAGTTTTAAGGCTGAAGACATATACTGGAAACGAGTCCTACATGGGAGAGGACATAGAAAGCTTTAGAGCATGCCTGAAAATTGCGGGGGAGCTGCAGACATCGACAGGAGGCGAGTACATAGTCCCGTTCAGAATCGGAAACACGAAGTCGTTCGATTTTTTCGACGATGACAACGATGACCTTTCTGGCACACGCGATGTCGAACCAGAGAATGGAGACTCGGACTTCTACTACAACTCCTCCCCTTCTTCAACGGACACCTACTACGTCCAACTGTTCGCTGTCGGTGTCGCATTTGATTCAGACAACCTGTCGAACACATACAGTCTTGTGCTGGACTTGGGTTCAGTTCCGATAAAAAAAGGAAGCTGAATCATTGACTATTTTTTTAAATTTCTATATAGTATTTTTTATCATTTGAGATTGTAGCTCAGCTGGATTAGAGCATCTGCCTTCTAAGCAGAGGGTCGCTGGTTCGAGCCCAGTCAGTCTCAATGTCGGCGAAGCCTTGTTTTTGGGGCTTCGCCTTTTTTATGCGCTGAAAAACGCCCCCTACCCTGCCATCTCAGCCATCCTCCTGACCTTTCCACGCCAGCCTTCGACGAACCAATCGGGCGCGACAGGGACGGCGTTCTCCCCCCTGGCGAGAATCCATTCCATCACCTTCATCTCCTGAGTCGAAGAGAATTCTATCCTTGTCTTTCCTTCGCCTTCGAAATCCGTGACGACCTGGTTGTCGGCCCAGACGCACTCCTTAACGAACTGCCGGGCGTCGCCGTAGAAATCGACAACGAAGTCGACGGGATCCTCGCCCATGAACGCGCCGAATTTTCCGCCTCCGCAGCGGGAGGAGAATTCAAAATCATCCGGGAGAGAGAACTTCTCGTCAGTGACTGAAACGTTCTCCATGCGGTCAAGGGCGAAGAGACGGACAGCGTCCTTTCCGAAATCCAGGGCGAACAGGAAGCACCTTCCTTCGTCCATCAGAATCTGGTAGGGAGCGACACGGCGGTGAGACATCTCGGTGTGCCATCGGCCGCTGTAGTCGAACTCCACAACCATGTCCTCCCGAATCGAGCGCATCACGGCCTTCCATGTTTTCTCGTCCGAGGAAAAGGCCGGACGGGGAGGAACCGCGATTCTATCAAGAAGGGAGCTTTTTCCAATCCCCTGTGTGTCGGCCACGAAATCAATCACGTCGGAAATCGACTTGTAGAGAGGACTGCCGCTGAAACTCGAAAGGAGAGTCTTCGCAGCCGAAAGATAGAATACGTCGTCCGAGGAGATGTTGTTCAGCGCGAACTCGAATTTGTCGTCGCTGTAGAAGTAGCCTCCCTTCTGCCTGTCGAATTCCAAAGGAGCGTGGAAGAAAGTCCTGAGAGTGTCGATGTCGCGGTTTATCGTGGCCTCCCCCACGTTTCCGTAGCCGGTCTGCTCGCAGTAGAGTTTTCGGAGCCGCCGGTTGTCAGGATAGAGGTTCGCCTTGATTGCGTTGTGGATGATTATGAGTCTCTCAAGCATCTTCTTGTTGAGGACCCGCTCTGTTTTTCTCTTGGTCTGTTTCATGGAACACAGTATACCACCACTCCCTATCAATTCGTGATAATGAAATTTTTTTTGACAGATATTTTCCATAAAAATAGCTGCTTCCATAAGTTGAAGAATCCGATTGCGGATTTGCCGATTTGTTTTGCAGTTCTGCAATTTTTTTCGTCTTCGGAACATGCGATTATCTACCTGTAAGCCGGACGGAAAAACGAAGTCCAGCCGGAGCTTACAAGGAGTTACAATGAAGTTGATAAAAGTTTTCGCCGCCGTCTGTCTGTTGGGAAGCGCGTTCTGTTCCTGCAAGACATTGGATTCAAAAGAGAAGCCGTCAAAGACCGAACCGAAGAAGGTCGAGAAGCCGGAGACAGTGACATTTCCCTCGAAGGACGGTATTCCCGTCACCGCGGACCTCTACATGGCGTACGGAAAGGACGCGCCTCTCATCCTCCTGTGCCACAGGGCGAACTGGTCTAGGGGGGAATATCTTGAAATCGCGCCGAAGCTCAACCTTTTGGGGTTCAACGCGATCGCAATCGACCAGCGTTCAGGAAAGACCAAGAACGAAATCGACAACGCGACGAAGCTTGCCGCGGAAGCAGCGGGAAAAGGCACGACCTACCTCGACGCGGTGCAGGATATCCAGTCGGCAATCGAATACGCCTCGAAACTTTCGAAGAGGAAAATCATCCTCTGGGGTTCATCGTATTCTTCAAGTCTCGGATTCGTGCTGGCCAAGTCGAACCAAGACAAAATAGCGGCATACCTCGCATTCTCGCCGGGAGAATACTTCACAGACCTCGGAAAGCCCGCCGACTGGGTCGCGTCAGAAGCGAAGGATTTGAAAGTTCCGTCGTTCGTCACATCGCGGCCGTCGGAGCGCAAAGACGCAAAGCCAATCTTCGACGCGATAGAAAACAAGGACAAGACGTACTTCGTGCCGGAAACGGACAGCAAGCACGGTTCCCAGGCACTCTATGAAGCCACTGTCGGAAACGAGGCGAGCTGGAAAGCGGTGGAAGCGTTCCTTGGAAGATTCAGCGAATAAACATAATTCGACACCGTAAAATTTTCACTGCGGCTGGAAACGCCTCCTTTTCCAGCCGCAGTTTTTATGCTCTAATAGTGCCTACAGGAGACACATGGAATATTCGACAACAGCTATGAATTCCGAAAAATTGAGGGTCGAACCCGTTTTCGTGACCGAAGAGGTTTCAGGAAGGGAAATCGACGAGAACGTGGGGGACAGGTTCAGGGTGATTCTCTTCACAGAAGGAAACTTCACGGCAGGAATCAACGGCGACCACATTCATGTCATTTCGCCCGCGGTGATGTGTCTGAACGAAAACGACAGGATAACGATTCCCGGCAGCGACACCACGCGAATAAAATGCAGGCAGTTCTTCTTCAGTCCACGTTTTCTCAACAAAAAACTCAATTTCGAGAACATACTTGAAAAAGGACCGGACGCGGAAAGCGAAGTCGTGGAAAACAGGATGATTCTCAAGACGCACATCGACAGCATGGAATTGAATTATTTCCGATACATAAAACCGGAGGATTGGGCGCGCATAAACGATTTGATGGAAAAGGCCAGGTTCCAGCTCACAGCGCAGGATTCGGGATGGTGGCCATGCAAGACGCGCTCGTTCTTGACGGAGCTTCTGTTCTTCAACGCCCAACTTTTCGAACTCAGACAGAACGAAAGCAAGGAAGTCTCCCCGTCTGCGGTCAGCGCGAGCTTCAAGCCCGTGCTGGACTACATCGCGCGCTCATACGACAAGAAGATAACGCTGGAAGACCTCTCGCAGAGATTCGGAACGAACAGGACAGACCTCAACAAACTCTTCAAGAAAGAGACGGGAATGACGGCAATCAAGTATGTAATCGACCTCAGGCTCAGAATCGCGCGCTCGCTCCTGAAGGACACCGACCTTCCAGTCGAGCGCATAGCAGAGCAGACCGGATTCGCGGACTCCACCCACCTTGAGCGTCTTTTCAAGCAGAAGTACAAAATGATTCCGGGCGATGCGAGATAGGGGGAAATGGCAGTCGGGTCATTGCAGAAACTAAGCTTTTTCTGTGATAGAATCGAAAAATGTTTTCAAAAAAGTACACAAAATCGTTTTTTACAATGCCAACGGCGGCCCTCTTGCTTCTGTTGGCTTTTTCCTGCGCCACGCCCGCGAATGTGAACACGGACTTGTCCGGCGGAGAAAGAGGGAACACTGAGCAGAACCAGGCGCAGACTGAAAATCACGGCGACAAGGAAGCTGAAAAAGCGAAGAAAGCCGAGGAAGCAAAAAGAAAAGAGCTTGAGAGGAAACTCCAGAACGCATCATCCACAATCGACATGCTCTTCGCGGGGGACGTGATGGCGCACGAGGAGAATTTCAAGCCCGGAAAATTCGACAGGATTTGGAAATACGTCGCCCAAAAAATCCAGGCGGCCGATTTGGCGTTCTGCAACCTCGAAAGCCCGGTCATGGATTCAAAAAAGTGGATGTCCTACCCCACATTCAACATGCACACGAGCTACGTCGAAGAGGCCATCAAGGCGGGTTTCGACGTGTTCTCGCTCGCGAACAACCACACGAACGACCAATATCTCAAGGGAATCAACTCCACGAGGGAATATTTCAAGGGCAGGAACGACGTCTGGGCTGCGGGATTGAGGGAAAAACCGAACGGGCCGCTCACCTACCAGATTGTCGAAAAGGAAGTGGAGCTGAAAGACGAGAACGGAAACGCGATTTTGGCGAAAGACGAAAACGGGAACGAAAAGCCGATGACCGACAAATGGCGAATCCTTTTCGTGGCGATGACGGAGCTTTTGAACAGGAACGACTACGAAAGCTACATCGACCACTATCCGAGGAACAGGCGGACGCAGTTCAAGGAAGCGTTGAAGAAACTCAGGAGCGAGAACGAGCACGATTTGTTCATCGTGTCGGTGCACACGGACGAGCCTGAATACGTGCTCAAGGTCTCGGCCGACCACCGCTCGTTCTGCCACCAGCTCATAGACGAGTGCGGGGTCGACATCGTATGGGGGAACCACCCCCACGTCGTGCAGGAATGGGAGAAAGTCGAGACGAAGGACAACAGGGACGCGTTCATAATGTACGCGAACGGAAACACGATTTCCGGGCAGAGGAGGACGCAGCACTTCGACAATCCGGGCGACAGCTTCGACTACAGGGGCGAAGGGATTTTCATGGAGCTTTCGTACGAGAAGAAGCGCGTAAAAAAAGACGGAGAGAAGAAATCAACGCTCAAGAAGACGAAGGCTTCGCTCATAACGGTCATGGTGGCCGCCGACGACAGATACGTAATCAGATTCCTGGACGACAGGCTTTTGGAAGTGCTTGACGAGGCCGAATACCTTCAATGGAAGGACTATCTCTCAAAGCGGAAGAAGCTAATGGAATCCTACCTGCCGAAAGGGGACTGGTGAGCCGCCGAAAAAACGCAGGGCATAAAAAGAAAGGATTTTCTGCTATAATAGTTTTTTCAGCACACAAGAAAAAGAAACACAAACCTTTAGGGAAACATAGAAAACATATAGGAAAACATAGATGGATTATCAGAAACTACCAGTTTACGAACAGAAGGAAAAAATCCTTGAATCACTCAAAAACAACCAAGTGATAGTCGTGCAGAGCCCCACAGGCTCTGGAAAGACGACGCAGATACCGGTCATCCTGCACGAGGCCGGCTACTCCGAGAACGGAATGATAGCCGTCACGCAGCCGAGAAGAATCGCGGCGATGAGCGTCTCCGAATTCATAGCCAAGCAGCTGGGGACCACATATCCGGGTCTTGTCGGCTACAAGATGAGGTTCGACGACAAGACGGACGCGACGACGAAAATCAAAATCATGACGGACGGAATCCTCTTGCAGGAGATGAAGCTCGACCCGTGGCTGCACAACTACTCGGTGATGATGGTCGACGAGGCGCACGAGAGAAGCTTGAACATCGACTTCGTGCTCGGGCTCTTGAAGCGCGTTCTGCAGGCGCGGCCGGAATTCAAGGTGATTGTGTCGAGCGCGACAATGAACGCGGAGGCCTTCTCCAAATACTTCAACGACGCTCCGATTGTGACGATAGACACGCAGACGTTCCCGGTCACGATGATTTACGACCCGCCGGAAGGAAAGACGACCACATCGACTGCAATCGGCTCGGAGCTTCTCCTGCAGAAAATCGAGACCACGGTCGAGCGTGTCATCGACAACGGGGAAAAGGGCGACATCCTCATCTTCCTTCCAGGAGAGAAAATCATCAAGGACTGCGTGCAGCGGCTCTCCTACTCGCCCGTCAGGCACAAGCTCCACATAATCCCGCTCTACGGCCGACTCCCGAAAGAGGAGCAGGAGCGGGTCTTCGAAAAAGCGCCGCTCGGAAAACGCAAGGTCGTCATCTCAACGAACATCGCAGAAACTTCGGTGACGATAAACGGAATCACCACGGTAATCGACTCCGGACTCGCGAAGCTCAACTTCTACTCGCCCAAAACGTACACGTCGTCGCTGATTGAAACGCCGGTGAGCAAGGCGAGCTGCAACCAGAGAAGAGGAAGGGCCGGACGAACGCAGGCTGGAACATGCTACCGCCTCTACAAGAGGGAAGACTTCGAGAGGCGCGACGAATACACGACAGAGGAAATCCACAGGACGGACTTGAGCGAGGTCGTGCTTCGCATGTCGGAACTCGGAATCACGGAATTCGGGCAATTCGACTTCATATCACCGCCTGACGCAGTCGGAATACAGGGCGCGATAGAGACGCTCAACTTCCTCGGCGCGCTCGAAAGCGACAACACGCTCTCAAAAATCGGAAAGATGATGGTGGAATTCCCGCTTGAGCCAAGAATCAGCCGAATCATCGTAGAAAGCATAATGAGATACCCGGACGTTCTTGAGGAGACGCTCATCGCAGCCGCGTTCATGAGCACGCACTCGCCATTCATACTGCCGCCGGGAGAGGAGATGGAGGCGAGGAAGGTCCACCACTCCTTCCGCGACATGCAGGGCGATTTCGTGAGCTACGTCAAGCTTTTCAGAACCTACATGACGATGAAGAACAAGGCGAGGTTCTGCCAGAACAACTACCTAGACGAGAAAGTGATGGCGGAAATCGAGAACATCAAGAAGCAGCTCGAAGAGGAAATCAACCACATGGGAATCCCGATAACGTCCGGCGGCTCAATGGACGACTACCTCTGCTGCATCTCGGCGGGCCTCATCCAGTTCGTCTGCATCCGCGAGGGACGAGAAAGCTACCGCTCGCTCACAGCCGACCACATCTCAATCCACCCCGGAAGCTCCATGTTCAAGACCGACCCGCTCTACATCGTCGCGGGCGAAATCGTCAGGACGTCGAGGACATTCGCTTCTTCGGTCTCCCCTCTCACAAAGTCGCTCGTCAACAGAATCTCTCCTGAACTCGAAGAAAAACTCAACGCGGCAAGGGGAAGCAAAAAGACGCTCACCGGAAGCTACGAATTCAACGGAACGAATTTCTCGGACTTCAAGGGGAAGAAGCTCGGAAAGGACGACGGAATCTTCGGAGGGAAGCTGAGCAAGGAAGAGAAGGAGAAGCAGAAGAAAAACGACAGCGAAATCACGTTCGGCGGAATAACGTTCAAAATCGAGAAGGAAAAAGGCAAGAAGATTCTCGTCATGCCGCTCGAGCACCTCAAGGCCGCGCTGGAGCAGGAAAAAGACCAGAACAAGCTGGCGCAGGTCGCGGGAATCAGAGGCCGCCTCAAAATCGGCAAGTACGAGCTGATGAACGGAGAAAAGGCCGAAGTCATCTTCAAGGTCGCCAAGACGCTGAACCTCAAGCCGCTCTCGGAAGGCGAATATCCGAAGAACCTCAACATAAACATAAACGAGGAAGGCGGCAAGGAACTTTTGATGAAGAATCTGAAATTCGCAATGAGGATAATCGCCGCCAAGCAGAAGAAGGGAAAGAAGCAGAACGAATACGGCTTCGTCACCCTCCACTCGGACAGCAGGGGCACATACTGGTTCAAAATCAGCAGGGGCTTCCCGACCGCATTGAACGAGACGCTCGCTTCTCTTGAGACTTTGGTCGACGAGAACATGCAGCTTTCGGACGAGCAGAAGGAAAACGCGAACTCGCTCTACAGGACGGTGAATTCGCTGTTCAACGAATGAGAATACAAATGATTTTAAATTTCACAGGAGTTACAAAATGACACTGATACCAGTCGTTCTTTCTGGTGGAAGCGGGACAAGGCTTTGGCCGCTTTCGAGGGCTTCTTTTCCGAAGCAGCTTTTGAAATTGATTTCGGACTCGACGATGATACAGAGCACGGTGGACAGGCTGAAGGGTCTTTCGGTTTCCGACCCGATTGTGGTCTGCAACGAGAACCACAGGTTCATCATCGCGGAGCAGCTCATGGAAATCGGCGTGAAAAAGCCTTCGATAATCCTTGAGCCAATCGCAAAGAACACGGCGCCCGCCATCGCCGCGGCCTGTCTCCAGGCGCAGAAAATCGACAAGGACGCGGTTGTCGTCGTCCTCCCGTCCGACCACGACATAAAGGACAAGGAGACCTTCCAGAACGCCGTGACGACCGCGGCCGAGGAAGCCATGAACGGAAGCCTCGTCACGTTCGGAATCAAGCCGACGCATCCGGCGACCGGCTACGGCTACATCAACGCGGAAAAATCGGACGGAAAAGTTCTGACTCTCAAAAAATTCGTCGAAAAACCCGATTTCGACACGGCAAAGAAGTATGTCGAATCAGGCGACTATTTCTGGAATTCAGGAATGTTCATCTTCAAGGCGGAATCGTTCATCGAGGAAGTCAAGAAGTTCGACAATTCGATATACGAAAGCACGCTCGCCTCGTTCGAGAAGGCCTCGGTCGATTTGGATTTCATCAGGCTTGAGAAGGACAGCTTCTCGAAGAACCCTTCGATATCAATCGACTACGCCGTAATGGAAAAGACAAGCAGGGGCAAGGTCGTACCTCTCGACGCGGGATGGAGCGATGTCGGCTCGTGGTCTTCGCTCTGGGACGTCTCGGAGAAAGACGAAAACGGCAACGTCATCAAGGCGGACGCGGTTGAAATCGGACTCAAGGATTCCTTCGTCTACAGCAAGAAGACGGTCGCCGCAATCGGCTTGAAGGATGTCGTGATTGTGGACACGAAGGACGCTCTCCTGGTCGCCGACAAGTCGAAGTCGGAGAACGTGAAGGAAATCGTGGACAAGCTCAAGGAGATGAAGAACCCGGTTGCGACGGAATCGAGCGTCGGCTACAGGCCTTGGGGAACGTACGAGACGATAGAGCTTGGAAAGAGATACAGGGTGAAGCACATCATCGTAAAGCCCGGACAGAAGCTCAGCGTGCAGCTCCACTACCACAGGGCGGAGCACTGGATAATCGTGTCTGGAACCGCGAAAGTGCGGAACGGCGACAGGGAATTCATCCTCACGGAAAACCAGTCGACCTTCATTCCGCTAGGAACGGTTCACAACATCGAAAATCCGGGCAAACTCCCGCTCGAATTCATCGAGGTGCAGTCGGGCGGCTACCTCGAAGAAGACGACATCGTCCGCTTCGAGGACATCTACGGAAGATGCAAATAGACCTGCTTTTTTTGATTCAGCGCAGTTGCGTCTTTCCTTCGTTCTCAAGGCGCCACTTGATGCAGCGGTTCAGGTAGTCGACATACTCCTCGTTCTTGCACATGCCTTTGCCCTGGACGTCGGATATCTTGGCGACATCCTGCCCGTTGCACTTCGTCACTTTCATGACGATGTTCAAGGCCGGAACGTCGGTGTCGTTCGATATGAAGGTTCCGATTCCGAAAGCCACGCGCGACTTGTCCTTGAAATATCCATAGAGCTTGGACGCGCGCTCGAAGTCGAGGCTGTCGCTGAACAGCAGGGTCTTGGACTTCGGGTCGAGTCCGAGTTTTTCATAGTGGCGAATCATCTTCTCGCCCCACTCGTACGGGTCGCCCGAATCGTGGCGCACGCCGGAGAAGAGTGTCGCGTATGTGAGCTGGAAGTCGCGGAGGAAGCAGTCGGTCGTTATGGTGTCTGTCAGCGCGGTTCCGTTCAGGACTCCGTACTCCTTCACCCAAGCGTCCAGGGCGTACCAGTTCGAATAAGCCGGATTGTGCTTGTGGTTGCCCTGCCCGGAGCACATTATCCACTCGTGCGCCATTGTGCCCACAGGCGTGACTCCGTATTTCTTCGCCAGTTCCACGTTGCTCGTTCCCACGAAATTCGAATCCTTGAAAGAGGCGTTGTTCTCCTTCAACATCCTCACCGCCAAATCCTGCGCCTTCAGTGAAAGCCTTCTCCTCAAGCCGAATTCGCTGAAATTTCCGAGATTGTATTTTCCGTCGACCAGAGCCTGAATCTTCTCTTTCAGCTTTCTCTCGAACTGCCTCTGAAGCTCCTCCTCGTCGTATGCGAAACGGAAATAGACCTCGTTCACAATCGCGAGAATCGGAATCTCGTACATCGAAGTGTTGAGCCAAGTTCCGCTCGCCTCGATGTTCAGCCCGCACTCGGCGTTGTCGTCAATCGTGAAGTCCTCGAATCTAGCGTGCCAGAGTCTGAGGAAATCCACATACGACCCCTTTATCCATCTGATTTTGTCGAGATAGGAAAGCTCGTCCTCCGTGAACCTGAGGGAACAGAAGAGCTTCACCTGCCTCTTTATCTCCTCCACCATCTCCTTCGTGAAATGAACGTCCTTGTTCCTGCACTTGAACGTCCATGTCGTCTTGTACTCGCTGAACTGGTGGTAAATCGCCTGCCCCATAGAAAATTTGTAGGCGTCCTCCGACAGCAGACTCGTTATGATTTGCGACATGTTCCTTTCGTTGGCCATGAACCGCCTCCTTTTTTTGTTATTATTAAATCGATAATAACATATAAATATTCAAATTGCAACAAAAAAAATCCGCCATCCATTCAAAAAGGAAAGAGCGGATTCAAAATGAGAAACTATTTCGCGTCTGCCGTTTTTTGAGCCGCGGACGAAGGCGACTCAGCCGACTTCTCCCAGTCGACTCCAAGGATTCTGGCGGCCTTGCGCGCGTTCGCGTTGTTCGTCTTCGCGTCTGGATTCGCCTGGTCGGCAAGGTTCTGCACGGTCGGCGTGACGGAAGCGTAGCGGGCTTTCGCATAGATGTCCAAACCGGTTCCCTGGGTCGCCACATCCTTGCTCGCAATGTACTGCTTGCAGATTTCCTCGTATTCGCTCCGACCGTATTTTGCGAATTCCTTGCCGAGCGCATAGCGGAGCGGCTTTCGCCTGTCGTCGCCCAAGACTTCCGCCGCAAGGGCGAGGATTTCGCTTGTTCCTGCATGGTTGAATTCAAGCAGAGCCGTAGCGACTTTCGCCTTTGTGTCGTCGCTGACCTTCTTCTTGGCGGTTATCTGAGAAACGAGGAATTCGTTGCCCTCGGCGGTGTTCATCTCGGCGATGACGGGATAGCAGGCTTTTTTCACGGAAGAATCAGGATCGTTCTTGGCGCGGTACACTAGATAGGGAACGGCCTCTGAAAGCTGCATCTTCTTGACTGCGGCGATGGCCTCAAGGCGGACCTTGGCGTGGTTGTCCTTCAATGCCTGCACAATCGTCTTCTCGACTTCGGAGCCTGAGAAATTCGAAAGCCCCTTCACGACATAAGTCCGAAGATTCGGGTCCCTGTCCTCGAACAAATCGGATAGGACCGAGATTCCGTCCCCACGCCTCGAAGCGTCCTCCGCGGCAATCTGGCCGATGGCCTCGGAAGCGTACATCCTTATGAAAGTGTTCTCGTCCTCGTTCTCGGCCATCTCGACGAGCTTGTCGTAGGTCTCGGAAGCATGGAGCGAGCCGAGAGTCTTCACCAGTGTCTGTTTCTGGGCGAGGCTCAAGTCCTCCTTCTCGAAATACTCTGTGAGGTACATGGCCTCGTCCCCGCCTCCGATTTTTCCGAGCGCGCCCAACGCTCCGTCGTAGTACTTCTCGTTGTCGCCCTCAAGCAGGTTCTCCACGGCAGGAATCGCTCCCGACAACTTCAGCGCGCCGACATACGAGAACGCCATGTTCACGGTGTCAAGCGGCTCATCGTAAGGGTCGTTCAGAATCATGATTGCGTAGTCCTCTAGGCAAGGATCCTCAAGCGTCTTGAAGAAATTCATGACCTGCTCCTTGACGCTCTTGCTCTTCGACTCCTCGTACAAGTCATAGGCCTCGTCCACAAAGCGGACATCCTTGCGGTCTATCATCGTCTTAAGCAAATCCAGAATCTCGTCCTCAAGGCCGAATTTAAGGATGTCGGCGTTCTTCTTCCTGCCGTCGGGGTCGATGTTGTCCAAGTCGGCTATTTTGGCGGAATCCCCCGCCCTCGGCCGTTTAGACGGCGGCACGTCGCTTTCTCCGGCCTTGGAGTACGATGAGGTTCCAGTCTTTCCGCCGTCAGATTCGGCAGAGTCCAGAGACTCCTGGGGAAAAAACGGAAGCGGAAGGAAAGCAAAAAGAGCCGCAATCAAAAAAACAGTCTTTCTCATTTTTACCTCTTGTCAAATTATGTTTCCGGCATGATACCTCTTCAAGAACTCGCTCCTGTAGGTCTCGAACCTGTCCTCGTCAATCGCGGTCCTGATTTCGGCCATCATGTTGTGGAGAAAATAGAGATTGTGGTAGCTCGCGAGAGTGCAGCTCAGAATCTCCTGCTCCTTGAAAAGATGCCTGAGATACGCCCTTGAGTAGGTCCTGCAAACTTTGCAGCCACACTCTTTATCTATCGGAGAAAAATCGCGCTCGAATCGCTTTTGTTTTATGGAAAGATTTCCGTCGTGCGTGAAGTAGCTTCCGTTGCGGGCGTTCCTTGTCGGAAGCACGCAGTCGAACATGTCGATTCCAGAATGCACGGCGTCGAGAATGTAGTCGGGTGTCCCGATTCCCATGACGTACTTCGCCTTCTCTTTCGGAAGATGCTGAACTGTGTATTCGAGCATGGAAGCGAAGACCTCCGGCGGCTCGCCCACGCTCAATCCGCCGATGGCGATGGCCGGCATGTCGAGGGAAGTCACGAACTCGGCGGAACGCTTCCGCAGGTCCTCGAAGAAATTCCCCTGCACAATCGGAAGCAGAAGCCCCTTGTAGCCTGAATCGACCTTGCGAATCCATTCAGCCTTTGCCCTCGCCGCCCAGTTCTCGGTGACGTCGAGCGCGTGGAGGGCCTCCTCTTTTGGAATGTCGTAGCCGGTGCAGACGTCAAGGACCATCTGGATGTCGGAATTGAACTGCGACTGCACATCCACGACCTTCTCTGGCGTGAAGAGGTGCTTGGAGCCGTCGATGTTGCTTTGGAATTCCGCTCCCTTCATGGAAATCTTTCTGAGTTTTGAAAGGCTCCAGACCTGGAAACCGCCCGAATCGGTCAGGAAGTTCCTCTTCCACTGGGAAAAACCGTGCAGGCCGCCCGCCTCCTCGATTATGTCGCTTCCGGGACGCAGATAGAGGTGGTAGGTGTTCGCCAGGATGATTTCGAAGCCGATTTCCTCCAAATCGTCCTTCGTGAGCGCTTTCACGGTGGCGTTCGTGCCGACCGGCATGAACACAGGAGTCTGCACGTCCCCGTGCGGCAAGTGGAGAGTCCCCCTCCTCGCCTTTCCGTCCGCAGACTCGTGGTGGATGTCAAAAATCTTTCCAATCATTTCGCTCATATCAATAAAATTCTCCATAAAATAAAACAAAAAATAAAAATCAAGTTCGCGCGTAACGCAACACGACCACGGCGATGGCGATGAAGAGGAAAACCGGGAACCACGCACCCATGAAGGGCGAAATAGCACCGAATTTCGCAAGCAGCATCGTAATCATCTGCGTGATGTAGAACAGAACAGAAGACGAGATGCAGGAAGCCAGGCTTATGAGCATGACGTTCTTCCTCGACTTTCCGCTGAGTCCAATCGACAGGAACACGACGATGAAGACGATGAAAGGGAACGCGAACTTCTTGTGGTAGAGGCTCAGCGCCTCGGCGAACGGAAGACCCGCCCGCTGCAGGTGCTCGATGTACACTTTCGCGTCCGCCGAATTCACGGTCTCGACGCTCACGACATTCTTCCTGAAAGTCGCGGGAGGCTCAATCAAGCGCCCGACAATCTCCATGTCCACGACTTTTGTCTCAAGCTCCCCCTCGTCGCCCATGTCGTACTGCAAGGCATTCGAAAGAATCCAATGTCCCTCGTCGCCGTCCCAGTGGGCAGAATCCGCGCGGACAACGCACCTGAAAGACTTGTCCTCGTTCCGAACGACGATGAACACCGTGAAGAGCTTCTCCGCCTCGTCGTCGTAGAAGTCAGCCTTGTAGACGATGTTGCCGTTCTCCCCGATTACTACGATGTTGTTGTTGTTGTCTGTCTTCTCCTTGTTCAAGACGGACTCCTGCATCGAAGTCTTCTTGGCGTATGTCGGCACCACGACCTTGTCGTCGAAGAGGAAGAGCGCGCCGCTCAAAAAGAAAGCGAAGACGAGCAGCGGAAAAGTGAACTTGACGAGGGAGACCCCGGACGCGAAAATCGCGACAAGCTCGTTGCTGGCGTACAAATCGCTGAGCGAATACGAGACCGCGAAGAGGATTGCTATCGGGGTCGCGTACCAGACGCATTTTGGCAGGTAGAGCAGCATTATGTGCAGGACCGTCAAGCCCGAAACTCCGTTCGAAATGTAGTTCCACAGATTCATCATCAAATCCACGAGGATGATGACGAACGCGAAAAAAGCGAGCGCGCCGATGAAAAGCGGAATCACCTTTCTGAAAAGATACTCTACAAGCTTCATCCTATCTCCTCAAAAGCCGTATGAAGAAGAGCAGACCGAGAAGCCCGATTATGAAGTCGGGAATCCACATCGTCACCACTCCGAAATTCCCGCTCCTGGAAGAGAAAATCTGCCCGACGATGCTCACCGCCCAATACAAAACGGATATGAAAAGCCCGAAAATCAGCCCGATGGTCTGTCCGTTGTGCTTTCCAAAAAGAAGCGCAAGCGGAAGTGCCAGAATCGCGAAGAAGAACGAACCGAACGGCATGGAGAATTTCTTGTTCAGCTCGAGCTTGTGCTGGTTCATGGACTTCTTCGTCACGCTGTCGTCGTCCTTCATCTTCTGGATTTTCTTGTACAAATCGTATGATGTCATCTCCCTGGGGCTGGTCTTCCTGTTCACGTTGCCCAAGGAAGACTCGAAGATGTTCATCTCCATGTTCTCTGAAAGCATGAAGTCGTATGTCTTCTTCTCGCTGTTGTCGAAGAAAATCACGGAGGAGTTGTTCATCAAGAGCTTCATCAAAACGCCCGGCTCCTCCGCCTTCTTCACCACGGACTTGTCCGAGACGATTATGCGTGGTTTTCCGTCGCTGTCCGTGTCGAAGAAAATCAGGTCGCTCACGTCGTCCCCCTCAACCTGCCCGATTACAAGGGTCTTGTCGCTGGTTCTCTTCACCGAATTCGACTCAAGCTCCACGGCCGGATTCGAAGTCAGAATCGTCCGGTAGAGCCGGTTGTACTTTAGAGTGCCGAGAGGAAGGAGGTAGTCGTTCACGAAGAACGAAGCGATTGAAATGGTGATTCCAAGAAGCACGACCGGAACGAGAATCATCTTGTAGCCAAGGCCTGACGCGCGGAGAATCAGCACCTCATTGTCCGTCGCCAGGCGGCCGAGGCACATCAAGAAGCCGACGAGCGTCGCGAACGGAGCCGACTGCGCGATTACCATCGGGAGCGAGTACGTTATGAGGCGCATCACGTCGACTATCGGAACGTGCTTCTTCAGAATGTTCTCCGCCACCAAAAGAATCTGGTTCACGAAGAAAATCATGAAGAAGAAGAGGAAAGCTATGAAAAAATAGAGGAAAAGCTCCTTGAAGAGATATCGGACTATGACGTGCCTGTTCACTCCGGGGATTCCGCCGTTTCTGATGTCCTTCTCCTGCATGCAGAACCGCACCCGCTCGGCTGCGTTTTTGAAAGAGAGTTTTTCCAGAACGAACGCGAGGAAGGCGAAAATGTAGTTCAGGAGGTTGAATTTCTGGATTTCCTGCCACAGAGCCTTGAAGAAGGAGTTGAACCACGCGTGCGCCGAACTGAGCCTCCAGACGTGCTTGTAATACAGATAGAGGGCGCGGACGTGGCGAGCGAACGAATCCAGACGAGAACCTTTGTATTTTTGGGAGAGTCGTTTCTTGAGATTTTCGATTGACTTCATCTTCAAAAATTCAGCCGACGGACAGGACTATCTTCCAGTGGAACCGAACCCGCCGGAACCACGCTCCGTCTCATCGAGGGCAGCCACCGGAACGAATTTTCCAAGAGTGACGGGCGCGACCACGAGCTGCGCAATTCTCTCTCCGTTCTTCACGACGAAATCTTCGCTTCCGAGGTTCACCAGAATCACCTTCACCTCTCCCCTGTAGTCGGAATCGATTGTGCCCGGAGTGTTCAAAACAGTCACTCCGTTTTTTGCGGCCAAACCTGAACGCGGCCGCACCTGGATTTCAAAGCCCTCTGGAATCGAAAAAGAAAGCCCAGTGGGAATCATCGCCAGCATTCCGCTTTTTATCGTCACATCTTCGGCCAAAAAAGCGCAGACATCGCATCCTGCGGCCCCAGCCGTCTTGTACTCAGGGATTTTCGCCCCTTCCTGGGCGACGCATTTTATTTCTACAGTGTTCATGAGGAAATTATAGCGGAAAAGCCGAGGGGAAAACAGAGAGAAAGCAGATGAGGAATAAAGAGTCGAAAAAAAATCGATTATGGCTTCAAGAATCGCTCAATGGTTTCGCAGTTCATTCAGTTGTTCTGCCAAGTGCCTGGAAGCATGGGAATCATTTACATCGTAGAGCCAATTATGATTGAAGCATGCGATTGTTCCCTGATTTCCGCTTGAGCCGATAACGAGACTATAAAAGTCAGTGTTCTTTTTATTCTCTTCTTCGATTGATTTCACAAGCTCATCAGGAAGAGTCCCCATCACGAAGTCCGAAATCATCAGCACATCGGCGTTTTTGTAGCAGTCTTTCTGCAGCATCTGGACAGCGTGACGAAGAGCCGGGCTTGCATCCGTTCCGCCGTTGAAGCTCATGCGGAGAAAATGCACGATTCTTGTGAGCGCGTCGCCCGATTTGAAGTCCGACATATCAAGTGTTTCAATTCCAGTCGAAAAAGAAATCAGATAGCACTTTCGCTCTTCTTCCATTGCGATTTTTGAAAGCGCGAATGTCACAGTCTTTGCGATGTTCTCTGGCGTTCCGCTCATCGAGCCTGATGTGTCCACGCAGATAATGACAGGACCTTTCTGGTCTTTTTTTGCCACGTCAACTTCTTCGCTCTCATGCTCTTCCTTGCTTTCCGCTTTGTCATTTTGATAATCAAAGGACAAAAGCTGTTTCTGCGCGAATTTGAGCTGGAACAATTTCTTTGCCGCTGGATTTTTCACCATGGCAAGTTCCGCAGGAAGCACGGAGGCAATGTCGGAAGAATAGCGCAATCCGTTTATCTCTCCACGGTAGGCAGGTTTTGGATGCCACTCGGTTTTGATGACGATTTTGTCGCGCAGCTCCTTTTCAAAGATTTCCTGCGTGCGGCTCTGTTTTCCAATCATCTTGGCAAGCTCCTGCAAGGACTCGTCCTGCTCCAAAAGTTTCGCGAACTGCTCCAAGATTTCAAATCCGCTCGTTTCAAACGCTTTGTTGGACAAATCCCAGAGCCGTCCCAAGTCCTTGATAAAAGGCGAAAGGAGTTTTTCAAGGCGCATGAACTTTTCGATTTTCTTGTAAAGCTCTTCGAGGAACGCTTTTCTCATTTCATCAATTTGCTGTTGTTCCCACTTATTTTTGCGCTCAACAAGTTCTTTCTCCATGTCAGAAATAAAATTTCTTCTGAGTGTTTCCAACTCTTCTGCTAATTTCCAAGAGATTTTTTCTTCGCCATTTTCTGCTTTTTTAACAACCTTTTTCTCAGAAAAAGCCTTTGCGTAAAAATCAAAATCAAGATTGCTCTGAGCAATGTTGCCGCGTTTTGAATCACTTACGCTTGGCAGACGCTTGTAATGGTATTTTATCTTTGAACTTTCAGCAGAAAGGTCTATTGCGATTTCTTCTGCGGAAAGTTTTTTCTGCTGGTTTATGAAAACCGCCTCATCAACAAACGGATTTTCTTTTTCCAGCTTTCGCTGAGATTTCAGAATCCACTCAAGAATATCAGTCTGAATGTTTTCAGAAAGACCTTCGTGCAAAGGCAGATAGTTCTTCATATCGCTTTTTGAAAGAATTTCTGAAAGCATTTTTTCTGCATTTTGGGCAGACTGATTTTTCGGGAAATCAATTTTGACATCTTCAGGTTCAACAGGAGCAATCATATCTTCCATTGCGTCCACAAGCTGCTTGCGCTCGTTTTCAGAACCAAGTGCTTGAGGCGCAAAGTTCTCAAACTTGCGTTTTTTCTTGGAATGCTGGCGGTAACGCTTTATGTTCGACTGCAAGTCGTCTGCAATTTTTTCGAGATTTGAGAACACTTTGTTGCACAAACCAGAAAACTCATCATCAGAAAAATCTTCTGTTTGATGGGCAGTTTTGTTTCGGGTAAGGCGCAAAGTTTCCCACCAAGAAGGTTTTTCAGGAAAAAGAACATTTTTCAAACACTCGCGAGTTTGCTGGATTTTCTTCTCAATCCATGCACGAGCTTCTTCGCCCACACTCAAAATGTCTGAAATGCCGTCTGGATATTTTTGCTGAATTTCATTCACACGTTCCAAAGCCTTTCTGCTGAAATTCCGCGATTTACGGTTATTTTTTCTCATTACAAAATCCTATTCATTTTACAAGATTTTCGATTTCGCCCATATTCTCAAATACGAACGAAACAATCTTCTGCAATTCAGAATCAGGCAAATCCTCCGTTGCGTGAGCAAGTCGGTTGCGGATTTTTTGCAGCGCGAGCACAATATTTTTATCTTGAGATATACTGCAAAGCGCCTGAATCTTCATCTGAAGCCACGCCTTCTGCTCGTCCGAAAGAGAATGAACATCGGGCGCAACTGCATATTTCTGCTTCAAAGCAGAAAGCGCGTCTTTAGATTTTTGCATTATGATTTTTTCCATTCACGGATAACAAACACATAATATTCGTGTGTTTTTGTCGTATCATCTTGTTCTCCGCTTTCATCAAAAAACTGGAAGAATGCCGCAGAATCTCCGTTTTCCGTTGAAGACCAATATTCATCTTCCGACAAAACTTCGATTTCCTCGTCAATAGCTTCCAGTGATTTATTTATCAAATCCTTGTTTGCAAAAATTGCATTGAGCAAATCCTTGTCAGGAACAGTCCAATTTTGCGAGAACTCTGTCGGAATGTTGTTTTCACTTCCGTAATCAGACGCGATTGCAGCGATATTGTCCCAAGTGTCTTTATACTGCTTAAGTCCCATCGCATAAGTCTTTTCACCAGCAATGCAAACAACAGCAATCACGTTTCCCTTGTCCTCGTCAGACAAACCTTCAATCTCGCCAGCCGTGTAGATTGTGCCGTTTTTGAGAATCACATCACCCACAACTAAAGTAGCGGCAAGCTCTGGTTTGAAATAACGATTGCGCTCCTTGTCGAGTGAAACTTTAGCGTCCTGCAACTCCTTGATTGCGCTGTCAAGTTTCGCGGTAATGCTCTCGTTGTATTCCTGATTCGCAAACAGATTCGCCTTGAACGGAATCGCGTCTTTTTCTTTCTGTGCCTTCAGCTCTTCAATCTGATTGTTGATTCTGTCAACGATTGGCGCATAATGAGCCTTGTCAAAGTTCTTCTGCAAAGTTTCGTGAGCGATGTCGGAGAATTTCTTTTGTACAAAATATGTTTTTGCAGGATTTTTCTTGACGGAGAATTTATCGTAACAAGAAATACTACCACCATTTTTTGAAAACGAATAATCTCGTACATAAGATTTTTTTGAATTATAAACTCGATGATAATCATTCCAATTATCAATTTTTCTTACAGATACATACCAAATTTCATTTGTCCCATCACGAGTACACTCATAGCATTCTTGTCCGTCAACAACAACAATTTTATCTGTTGCAGCTTCCTCAATTTTATCAAGCCATTCATCTTCGACACATGATTTGAATTCCTCAATTTGCTCGTTGATTTCGTCAATCGCGCTGTCGCAGTCCACGCCGTTCTCTTTGATGCACTTCTCAACAATCTCGCGAGCCGCCTTCTGCTGCTTTTCCGTGCTCCAGATGCAGTATTCGATGAGCTGGCAGTCCATCAAATCGACTTCGCTGCGGTCGTTCAGGAACGCCGACGTTTTGAGAATGTGCGCGATTTTCTTCCAGCGGCGGTCGCCAACCTCAAAAAGCTCGCCGTTCTTTTTGTCCTCGTCGCCCATGTTGTTGTTTCGATGAACAAGCTCCTTGCGGATTGCGGAAATGACGGCTTTTGCCTCATCGGAAAGGGAAACAGCGTCAATTTTTTCTTTCCACGCCTTCAACTCTTCGTTCGTAATCTGGAGATTTTTCACTTCATCAGAAAGCTCAAACTCTGAACTTGAAGAGCCGTCAATCATCTCAAAAAAGCTGTCCTCATCTTTGATATATCCAACGCAAAGGCGCAGGACAAAACGGTCGTACAATGCTTCAAGTCCTTTGTTCTTTGCAGGAAGCTCGTTCGATGCGGCGAAAAGGGCTTTGAGCGGAACGTTCATCACCTTGCTTCCGTTGTGGAATTTTCGCTCGTTGATAATCGTCAGAAGCGTGTTCAAAATTGCCGGGCTTGCCTTCCAGATTTCGTCCAAAAATGCGATGTCCGCTTCGGGAAGCATGTTCTCGGTAAGGCGGCGATATTCCTCTTTTCCCTTGCATTCTTCAAGCTCACCGTTCAAAGCCTTGAGCGAAATGTTGCCGAATACATCTTCTGGCGTTGAAAACTGGTTCAAAAGCGTTTCAAAATACTTTACTCCGTTCTCTCCGTCCACCTTAAACGCCAAAGCCATTCTGCGGGCAAGCATACTTTTTCCACAGCCTGGCCCGCCGAGCAAGAATGAGCTTTCTCCTGCAATTGCCGTAAGAAGCAACAAGCGGACAACATCTTCTTTTTCAATCAAGCCCTCTGAAAGAGCGTCGCGAATTTTTTGGATTCTGTCGTGAAGTTTTTCCGTTTTTGTTTCGTTTTCTGCCATTGTTTTTTCCTCCGTTGGGGCATTTGACTGTTTCATTTTTGCAACTTTGTGAGTTTTTCCTTGTGGACTGAACACATCAAAAAGATTTGTATGCAAAAGAATCTCTTCATACGAATTCAAATTGAACAGTTTGAAAATTTCAGATCTTTCATCCTGCTTGAATGAAGTTTTTTTGATAATGGATGAAACAGGAATCTCATCCAAGTTCTTTTCTTTGCTACATGTTTTGTATGCCAGAACAAGTTTCTGCACAACTTCTTCTTTTGTGTATTCCATTCAAAACTCCTTACTATGTATATAGGAATATTTTATGACATAGTTGACACTTTTTCCGCAAGCTTTTTCTCGAAATTTTTCAGAGTTCTGCTTGCATCCGTCTTGTCTCGACCAAACCATGCAGCAACTTGCTCCTGCGTAAAAAATTCCCCCGCGCCGAAAAAACTTTCTGCGACGCGCTTCGATTCCAATTCGCAGGCAAAAGACAAATTCCGCAAGAGTTCCTCAATCTTGTCCTTTTCGATTTTGGTGTTTTCCAGTTCTGTCAAAACTCGATGCGTGAGCAATGCGGCAAGATACGCTTTTGTGCGCTCCTGGCAATAACAAAACCGAGCATCGATTTCTGAAAGGTATTTTTCTACTTCATCTTCATCTGCTACATGTTTTTCACCGTCGGAATAATTTGAATCAAGCGTATCGAACAATGATAGCTGCTTATCATTCGTAGAAAAGTAGACTTCATCGGTGTTTGAAATTTCAAACTCGGTTTTCAAAGCTTTCTGCAGTTTCTCGATTGAAACACCAAAACAATTGCAATACCATTTCTGCACATTCTGAATTTTTGGATTCTTTCCATTTTGTTCTGACCAATCGAGGAACTCTTTTGCAATACGCACAGTCGAGGCCGAGTTTTTTATGCCTCCATACATTTCATCGAGAGATTCTTTTCGCTCGGCTCGGGTAAACTCAGTTTTGATTGTATGTGAAAGATAATTGATGAAGTCTCCGCTTTCTGGCTGAAAATTCTTGAAACAGTAATGGGCGATTTTCATCAGCAAAACACCGTGCCGCGCCGCGCGAGATGGCTCTCCAGAATGTGCAGGGTACAATTTTTCCGCATAAAGACAGATTTCCGCACAACCTTCCGTATACAAATTTCGCCAATCGGTTGAATAGCTGCTCAATTTTTCTTCAAGAGTCATTTTCTTTGTGATGGTCGGTCGCTCGTTCAATGACAAAAGCTCGCTTGCAATCTCGCGGAGCCGTTTTTCAATCTCAATCCTGCTTTTTTTTGGATTTTTCATGAAAGCACTTCCTACAAGGCAAAGAATTCATCAAGTGTTTTTTTTGCATCCTCGCCGTCAGCAGCCAGCATTGAGTTCGTCATACTGTTCAGATAATAAAGCGAAGTTACATCGAACACTGCTCCGCCTGTTGTTTTTTTATTGTCGTAAAGGTCGTGAAGAACTTTTCCGTAAAAAATGCCTTTTATGCGACTGCCATAGAATCGCTCGGCAAAATTGAACACGCAGAGCACAAGCATCGGAATAAGCCGCGGTCCAAAAGTGATGTCTGCATACAATTCAGCGTCTTTTTCCAACATGTCAATCATTTTTCTAAAGCGTACTTCATGATTTTCCTTTGATTCATCAAACTCAGATTCAAAATGCACGATTTCGATTTTTGCATTTTTGCCCGCCAAACATTCCCGTATTTCAGTTTCAAAAATCGAGGAATTTTCTTTAGTTTGCATATCATGGCTTTTTTCGTTTGTTTTCGTTTCAAGCAAAACGATTCTCAACTCGTCACCGGAAGCAATTTTTTGCGGCAAAACGGAGTTCAGCGGATACAGAACCTCCCTGTTGAGCGCATTTTTTACGTTTCCAGACATGGAATAATTCACCTTGCTTTTTGGTTGCATCGGAATGTCAACAAACAAGATCTTTTTCATTTTTTTTCACCTCTTTTGTTATTAGAAACATTTTCTTTCCAAGTTGACGCTTTTCGCAAACAAAAAAGGACTTTCCGTTTCCGAAAAGTCCTTGATATTTTCATGATTCAAAATGTCTCATGATGAAAATCGGCCTTACTTGCCCTGCGACTCCAAAGCGTCGATGTATGAAAGGTTCAACCTTCCCATCTTGTCTACTTCAAGGAGTTTCACAGGAATCACCTGTCCTTCCTTCAAGATGTCAGTGACCTTCTCCACCCTCTGCCTAGAGAGCTTGGAGATGTGGCAAAGACCTTCTTTTCCAGGAAGAATCTCGACGAAGGCGCCAAAGTCCATGATTCTCTTGACCGTTCCCTCGTAGATGTGTCCGACTTCCGGGTCCTCGCAGATTCCCTTGACGGCAATCTTCGCCTCTTCGGCGTTGCGGCCAGTCTTTCCGTAAATCTGCACGGTTCCGTCGTCCTCGACATTGATTTCGACACTGTACTTCTCTTTCAAAGCCTTGATGTTCTTTCCGCCAGGTCCAATCAACGCGCCAATCTTGTCCGGTGAAATCTTCATCGTCAGGATTTTCGGAGCGAACGGAGAAATCGGCTGCGGCTTGTCGATGCACTTCTCCATGATTGAAAGGATGTGCAACCTTCCGGCCTTCGCCTGCGCCAAAGCCTTCTTCATGATTTCGGTCGTGACACCGGCGATTTTGATGTCCATCTGGAAACCAGTGATACCATCTTTTGTTCCGGCAACCTTGAAATCCATGTCTCCCAAGTGGTCTTCCTCGCCGAGGATGTCGGAGAGAATCTGGTAGCGGCCGTAAGGATTGTCGCCCTCAGGCTCGGTGATGAGTCCCATGGCGATTCCGGCGACCATTTTCTTCATCGGAACGCCTGCCGCGAGAAGCGAGAGACATCCACCGCAAGTAGAAGCCTGCGAAGAAGAACCGTTCGATTCCATGATTTCGGAAACGACGCGGATTGTGTACGGGAATTCGGAAATCGGAGGAATCATCGGAGCCAAAGAGCGGCGAGCCAAGTTTCCGTGTCCGATTTCGCGGCGGCCAGTCGTCAAACGGCCGACCTCGCCTACAGAATATGGAGGGAAGTTGTAGTGGAGGATGAAGTTCTCGCTCCTCTCCCCGTCAATATCGTCCAAAATCTGTGCATCGAGAGCAGTTCCCAATGTCGTGACGGCCAAAGACTGGGTTTCGCCGCGCGTGAACAAAGCCGAACCGTGCGGGCGCGGCAGAACGTTGACCTCGCAAGTGATAGGGCGAATCTCGTCGCACTTTCTTCCGTCGATGCGCACACCCTTGTCGAGGATGGATTTCCTCAAAAGGTTGTACTGGATGTCGTCGTAGCACTGCTCGAAAAGCTTCTTCTGGATTTCGTCCTCGAACTGCTCGGCATGGTTGGCGAGAATCTGCGCCTTCGCGATTGCGATTGCCTTGCCACGGTTCATTTTTCCGTCCTGGAAGCAGGCCTTCTCCAAAAGCGGAGTAGCCTCGGCGACGAGGGCGTCCCTGTTCAAAAGCTCCACGTTCAACGGAGCGAGAGGGAGCTTCTCCTTGCCGCACTTGGCGACAAGCTGCTCCTGAAGCTCGCACATCGCAGTGATGAAGCCCTGCGCCTTCTCCAAAGCTCCGAGCATGATTTCCTCGGAAACCTCGTTCGCGCCACCTTCGACCATCGTGAAGCCGTCTTTCGTTCCGGCGACGACAATCTCAAGGTCCGCGGCTTCCTGCTGCTTGAATGTAGGGTTGATTACATAATCCCCGTTCAAATAGGCGACACGGGCGGCAGCGACAGGTCCATGGAAAGGAATGTCCGAAATTGAAACGGCAGCCGAAGAGGCTATGACCGCAAGGATATCAGGCGGGTTGACACCATCGGAAGAGACGCAAGTCGGAACAATCTGAATCTCGCGTCCGAAAGCAGGCTCAAAAAGCGGGCGCATAGGGCGGTCGATGAGGCGGGAAACCAAAATTTCCTTGTCCTTCGGCCTTCCTTCGCGTTTGATGAAGCCGCCGGGGATTTTTCCGGCAGCGTAGTATTTTTCGTTGTATTCAACGGTAACAGGAACGAAATCAAGTCCTTCTTTCACTTCGGATGAAGCGCAGACTGTAGCGATAATCGCAGCGCCGGCGAACTGTGCGAATACACACCCGTTCGCCTGCTTTCCGATTCTGCCAGTCTCGAGAACCAATTCATCGTTTCCGATTTTGTAAGTTACTCGATTTATAGCCATTTTTTGCTCTTTCTATTCGACTTATTTGAGGTAGTCACGGATTCCGATCTCTTCGATGAGCTTGCGGTATCCTTCAAGGTCGTTCTTCTTGTAGTAAGCGAGAAGACCGCGACGGGCGCCGATTACCTTTCCGAGTCCGCGCTTCGCGCCTGAATCCTTCGGGAAAGCCTTGATGTGAACTGTGAGCTGCTTGATTCTCTCTGTAAGGAGGGCGATCTGAACCTTTGTGTTTCCTGTGTCAGCCTCGTTAGCTCCGAATTTTGCAACGATTGATTTTGTTGTCTCTTTTGTAAGTGCCATTTTACTTACTCCTATAAAAAATATTTTCAATCTGGACAGTCAAACCGAATCGCCCGAACAAATCCGCCAATCAATTTATCGGAAAAGGAAAGGCGTATGATTCCGTTTTCCAACATACAATCAGAACGATATGCACGGACGCTTGCAGACGACTGTGTTTCACCAGATTTTTTGCGATTTTGATTTTCCGATGAACCGCCGACAGACATTATCACCGAAACTTTGTAAGAACCGTCGGGAGGAAGAATCTGTATGCCGATTTTCTTCGCGACAAGTTCGACAGTGGCTGAATTCTCAGATTTTGCCGATTTTTGAACCCAATCGAATCCAGAACAATCCAAACTGAAAGGACGCTCAAGCATGAATCCGGCGGAAGAAAAATCCGCATTCAATATGCACTCGCGGATTCTGGAAGAAGAAATCTTCTTTTCTCCATACATGACAGAATCGATAGTCTGCAAAGTGAAATCGTTTTCAGCACTGAAATCGGCGATGAGCTTCATGTCGGTGGAGCCTCTGTATCCGCAGTGGAAATCCTTTCCCTCCGACAAGTGCTTCAAGCCGCACAAATCGATGAGCATCCTCAAAAATTCAGTTCCTTCGATTCTAGCGAATTCGGGAGAAAAGTCAATCACAATGGCGAACGCGAACCCCTTCGCCGAAAGAATTTCCATCTTTTGGGAAAGAGTGGCTATGTCGCCGGGATAAGACGGGGGATCCTTCAACGCCCTAAGAGATTTCGTGAACGTAACGACTCCGGGAACAAGCCCGTTCGCTCTCTGCGAAAGAGCCGAGTCGAAAAGGGAGTCGTGCCCGATGTGCGGGCCGTCGAAGCTTCCGATTGTCAAGGACACTCCCCTGCTCTTGTAGTCCCCGCTGAATTTTCCGCCCACGACATCGTCCCATGTGTACGTGACGAAATTCCTGTTCGGCGGAATGACGAATCCGTAGCTGAATTTTTTTGAGCGTTTCTCGACGACGCCCGCGAACTTTCCCTTCGGATAGAAGACCGCCAACTCGGCGTTCTCCGGGATGCTTTCCCTGCCTTTTCGCGAGAAGAAACTTGAGAAGACGTGGAAATTGAGCGGACGCCCGTTCGAATACGACTCCACGAAATACGAAGAGAGAAGGACGGGATGCATTCCGCAGTATTCGGCCAAGGAGAATGTCATCTGCTTCAAATTCGCCCTTATCCTCTCATTCTCAAATCTGAATCTATCAAGCTCCTCAGGCGATTTCTCATGTCTTTCCCTATTTTTTGCGTTTTCTGGAGGAAGATTCACTTCCGTCCGTGGATTTTCGAGGAGCGAATCGATAGAAAATTCGTCCAGTTCCGAAAAGAAAGTCGCGTTCTCAAGACGGAACGGACCTACCCGGGTGCGGCGGAGAGCGTACAGATGGGCGAATGTCCCGCACTCGTGGGCAATGTCGCGGGCAAGGGAGCGTATGTAGGTTCCCTTGGAGCAATGAACTTCCACGAGGGCGTATTTTTCCTTGAAATCCAAGAGTTTGATGCTGAAGATTTTTATTTTACGCGCGGGTAGCTCCGCGGTCTTTCCAGAGCGCGCGATGTCGCTCGCCCTTTTCCCGTCGACGTGCAGCGCGCTGAAAAGCGGAGGCACCTGGTCGATTTCGCCGACGAATTTTTCCAGTGCGGATTCGACCTCGGCTTTCGAGGGGATTCTTCCACCGGACTTGACGACATTGCCGGTCGGATCCAGGGTGTCGGTTTCCTCTCCGAATTCTATCATGGCCGTGTAGCGTTTGTCGAAATCCGTGATGTGGGGGACGAGACGCGTCAACCTTCCGGAGAGGACAACGAGCAAGCCGTCCGCGAACGAATCCAGCGTCCCCGTGTGGCCGACTTTTCCAGTCCCCAAAGCGTGCTTCACAGAAGAAAGCGAGGAGAAACTCGTCTTTCCATGCTTTTTAGCAAGCAGGATTATTCCAGATTCGCCTTCCGTCTGATTGTTCGATTTCATTCTGTTTCAGCTCCTTTTCATGGAATCGACCGCAAAATTCGAAAAAGAGCCACCGAAAAAATTCCGACGGCTCCTTTCCCTGTCACTCGGCAGAATCCTCGCCAGATTCCCTCTTGGCGTTCTGCTCGGCTTCCTGCTTCTCCAGCCGGTTCAACTTCTCGACCATGTAGAAGCCCTCTTTCATTCCCGTATCGACTACGAACGTCAACTTGGGGAATTTCCTGATCGTCAGTTTCTTGGCAATCGAAGACTGAATGAAGCCGGCTGCGCTGTTCAAGCCGTCCACTCCGACTTTCAGCTGACCGTCGGAAAGGAAGCTTGAGACATAGACGGTGGCGTACGCCAAATCGCGGGCCACCTCCACCCTGTTCACGCAAAGATGCGTCGAGACGCGGGGGTCTTTCACCTGTTCCTTCGCTATAAGCATGGAAATCTCGTCCCGTATCTGATTCCCAAGCCTGAGCATTCTGAATTCACCCATTTGCTACTCCTCAACAGACGAAGAGGCGGCGGCGGCCTTTTCTGCGGCCTCCTTCTCCTTCGCCTGGGCGATTGAATCGTTGAGCTTCCTGGCGACTTCGACATACTCGAAGATTTCGAAAGTGTCTCCGACCTGGATGTCCTGCCAGTTCTCCAATCCGATACCGCACTCGAATCCGTATGTGACTTCCTTCGCGTCGTCCTTGAAACGCTTGAGGGAAGAGATTTTTCCAGTGAATTTCACGACACCGTCCCTGATGAGGTTCACGCTGCTCGTTCTCTTGACGACACCTTCCGTGACGTAGCATCCGGCGATGAGGCCGACCTTCGGCACGCGGAAAGTGTTCCTGACCTCGACCATTCCCGTGACTTCCTCTTTCGTGTCCGGCTTGAGCATTCCTTCCATTGCGGCCTGAATCTCTTCCACACACTTGTAGATGATGTTGTATTTCCTGATTTCGACCTTCTCCTGATCCGCCAAAAGCTTGGCCTTCGGTGTCGGACGGACGTTGAAGCCGATGATGATTGCGTTCTCGTCCGCGGCAGCCAATGAGACATCGCTCTCGTTGATGGCGCCCGCAGAAGAATGGATGACCGCGAGCCTGATTTCCGGCGTAGAAAGCTTTTCCAAGGAAGCCTTGAGAGCCTCGGCAGAACCCTGCAGATCCGCCTTGATGATGACCTTGAATTCCTTGACCTCGCTCGCCTCGATTGTGGAGAAGAGGTTGTCCAAAGTGACCTTCTTGACAGCCTTGGCATCCTCAAATCTTTTGAGCTCCTGCCTCTTGGCGGAAATTGCGCGCGCATCCTTCTCAGACTCGGTGACCTGGATCGGGTCTCCGGCGTTCGGCATGGCCTCAAGTCCGAGCACCTCGACAGGCATGCTCGGCGTCGCCTCGGAAACGCGCTCTCCACGGTCGTTGAACATGGCGCGGACGCGTCCTGAGTAGATTCCGGCGACGAGCGGGTCTCCGATTTTGAGCGTACCCGACTGCACGACAACGGAAGCCACGACACCGCGCCCCTGGTCGACGCGCGACTCGATGACCTTTCCTTCTGCGCGCGTGTCGTATGGAGCCTTGAGTTCCAAGACCTCCGCCTGAAGAAGAATAGCGTCGAGCAAGTCGTCGATTCCCAATCCCTTGAGAGCTGAGATTTTCACGTACATAGTGTCGCCGCCCCATTCCTCCGGGGTGAGACCGCGCTCGGAAAGCTGCGTCATGACGCGCTCCGGGTTCGCATCCGGCTTGTCTATCTTGTTCACGGCGACGATGATTGGAACCTTAGCGTCCTTGGCGTGGCTGAGAGCTTCGAGGGTCTGGGGCATCACGCCGTCGTCGGCAGCGACTACGAGGACTACGAGGTCTGTAATCTGGGCGCCGCGCGCGCGCATCATCGTGAACGCCTCGTGTCCAGGAGTGTCCAGGAACGTGATTGTTCCCTTGGCCGTGTGGACCTGGTAGGCACCGATTTTCTGCGTGATTCCGCCGGCCTCTCCAGCCGCCACGTTCGTCTTCCTGATTGCGTCCAAAGTTTTCGTCTTTCCGTGGTCGACGTGTCCCATGACGGTGACGATTGGAGGACGTACCTTGAAGCTGGACTCGTCGCCCTTGTCGCTCTCGATGACAGTCTCGTCGTAGAGGCTGACGAGGTGGACATCGCAACCGTACTCGGAAGCGACAATCGTGGCAGTGTCGGAATCAATCGACTGGTTTATCGTGACGAGCATACCCATGCTCATCAATTTTCCGATGATGTCGCCGGCCTTCAGGTTCATCTTCTTGGCCAAGTCCGATACGGAAATAGTCTCCATGATGTCGATGGACTTTGGAACTACGCTCGCCTGGGTGGCCTGCTTCTTCTTGTAGAGTTCCTCCTCGTCGAAAAGCTCTTCCTTGTCTTTTCTCTGGGAATATGTCTGCTGCTTCTTTTTAGCGTTGAACTGCTTCTTGTTGGCTGCTGGAGCCGCGATAGGCGCGGGAGCGGAGCCGAACCCCGGTCTGCTGCCGAAACCTGGCCTGCTGCCAAATCCTGGTCTGCTTCCGCCCTGGCCGGTTCCATTTCTGTTGAAGCCGCCGCCCTGACCGTTTCTGTTGAAGCCACCGCCCTGACCGTTTCTGTTGAAACCGCCGTTCTGGCCGTTCCTGTTGAATCCGCCCTGGCCGCCGTTGTTGCGGTTCTGATAGTTCTCTCGCGCCTGGTTTCCATTGAAGCCGCCTTCGCGCCTCTGTCCGTTGTACGAAGGTCGTCCATCGCGGCCACGGTTTCCATAACCGCCGCGGCCACGGTCGGAAAGGTTTCCGGCCTTCACGTTCGGCCTGCTGGACGTCAACTCGAAAGTCCTAGGCTTCGGAGCCGGAGCCGCAGGAGCCTGTGAAGCACCCGCAGGAGCGGCTGTTTTCGGAGACGACGGTGCGGCACTCTCCTCGGCAGAGGCTCTCTGATTCTCCTGCTGGCTCTGAGGCTTCGGGGAATCCTGCTGAGGCTTGTTTCCGACTACGGAAGAAGGCCTTTTCACTACGATTTTCTTCACGCCCTTGTTTTCCTTGGAAGCGGCCGAAGCGTTGTTTCCGCCAGCAGAAGGCTTGTCCTGCGACTGAGGCTTTTTGGGATTCTTATTCAACACGAACTGTTTTTTTTCTGATTCATCTGCCATATATACGTCCTCTATTTTTTTTCTCTAGTTAACCCAAGTTCACTCTTCTGGCTGTTCAGAATCATCATCAACAATCTCTACATATTTCGTGATGATCTCAAAAGCGCTCTCGACTTGCTCTTTCGTAAGAAGTCCTGATTCCAGCAAACTGCCATCATAATATGCGTCGACGAAGTTCTGGATGTCGTCATACTTTGACGACTTGAGGATTTCAGCAACGCTTCCGTCAATTTCCGGGATGTCGGAGACGACCGAGATTTCAGAAGGCTCCTCAGTCTCGCGCTCCGCCGACACGGCCTGCTCCTGACCGTCGATTGCATCCTCGGCAGGGATTTCGTTGAACAGCGGAACATTCGTCACGAACTCGCTCAAATCGAGTTCCGCCGCCTGCGACTCGGTTTTCACGTCTATCGTCCAGTCGCAAAGCCTGTTCGCCAAGCGCACGTTGTGTCCCTGGCGGCCGATGGCCAAAGAGAACTGGGAATCGGGCACAATAGCGAGAGCGGAACGCTTCTCGGCGTCCGTGACAATGACACGGCTCACAGCCGCAGGAGAAAGAGCGTTCGCGATGAATTTCGTCGGATCTTCGTCGTAGCGGAGAACGTCGATTTTCTCGCCGTCAATCTCCTTTATGACGTTCTGGATTCTCGCGCCCTTCATGCCGACGCACGCGCCGACAGGATCGACGTTCTCGTGGTCCGTGTAAACGGCGATTTTCGTCCTGTATCCGGCATCGCGCACGATTTTCTTTATCTCTACAGTCTTGTCGGCAAGCTCAGGAACCTCAAGCTCAAGGATGTTCTTGACGAGGTTCGGGTCAATCCTGCTCAAAACGAGCTGGAGAGCGGACGACGTCTTCCTGACATCCATGACAAGGGCCTTGATGCGGTCGTCTTTCTCAAAGTGCTCGACCGGATTCTGGAATTTGAACGGAAGAACGCCCTCGACATCGTTTCCGATTTCGACGTAGACGCTTCCCTTGTACTCTCTTTGATAGTAGCCGATTATTATCTGCCCCTTCTTGTCCTTGTACTCTTCGTAGAGCCTGTCCTTGTAGGATTCGTTGAGGTTCTGGTGGGCGCGCTGCTTTCCTGTCGTGACGGCCGCTATCGAGAAGTCCTTCTTCGGATCGATGAGGATGTCGATTTCGTCGCCAGGCTCGCACTCGGAAGAAAGCTTCAAAGCGTCCTCAAGCTCGATTTCGGTGACAGGATCGTAGATTCCGTCGAGGATGGTCTTCCTTGAATAGACCGAGACGTCGGACATGTCGTCCTCGAATTTCACTATGCAGTTGCTGTCAGTTCCGAAAGCCTTCTTGTAGGAAGCCTTCAACATATCCTCGATTGTCCTTTTCACCGAATCAACCGAATATCCTTTCTCGTCCATCAACGCCTTAATGGCTTCTGATATTTCTGACATTTTTATGTACCCCCGTCCAAAAATCAAATTTCTGTTAGACCTGTTTTGGGACTGTCCCCACAGTCCCGCTTATATGTGAATGAATTTCGCCTTCGCGATGTCCTGATACTCGACAGTCCTGACAGTTCCGTCGACCTCAGGATTCTCCGACTCGACTTTCAGAGAGACGGACTTGTCGTCCGACGACACAAGCTCGCCGCCGATCCAGTCCGACACGGATTTGCTGAAAACTCTGATTTTTCTTCCAACGAAGAACCTGAATTCCGCCGCGTTCTTTATGTTCCGCTCCATTCCGGGAGAGGAAAGCTCCATGGCGATGTTGTCCGTTCCAAGAATCTCTTCCAAGCGGGCGAGCAAAGCCCTGTGGACCTTCGCGCAATCGTTCACGCTGATGTTCTCGCCAGAGTCCTTGCTGGCGACAACGGACTGGACCTGAGTCACACCCCTCTGCGGAGAAATCTTGAGTTCGACAAGGTAGTAGCCAAGCCCTTCCACAAGTTCAGCGCACTCGGAATAGTGCTGATAAGAATCTAATGAAGTGTATTCCATAAGCTCCTGATAAAACCAAGAAATGCAATAAAAAAGGACTCGTTTTTGCGAGTCCATTTGAATATAAAATATATTGAAATGTTGCAATCACAATAACAGTATCGAGGGGAAATGTCAAGGGAGACACATCTCTTTTCAAGCCTTCTATTCGGATTTTTTCCCCGAAATCGAAATGTCGAGCTTCTGCATGTCCATGATTGCCTGTTTCGCGTTCTGGAACCTTATCGCGGCGACCTTCGCGTCTATGGCCGGGTCGAACCTCTTGTCCAAAGCGATAGCCAAATTCCACTGCACAATCGCGCCGTCCAAGTCCCCCTCCGCATAGAGCCGAAGCCCGTTTATGTAGTATGCGTCCACCTGGTCCTGGATTTCGGAGCGGCCTTTGTCGCCGAGTTTCACCTTCGCGGAAAGGCTTATGTGGTTCACGGGATTCTGGGACGACGTGAGGTCGAACGTGTAGTTGACGTTCATCTGGAAAGCCTTGACAAGGAATCCGCTTCCCATGCTGATGCGGGGGTTGCCGCCCTGTACGAGGAACCCCATGTCGAAATTGAAGAAGCGGGTGACGGAAATCTCCATTCCAGATGCGATGGACAAGGCTCCGCTCGAAGAAAAATCCATGAAGTTGAGCGGCTTTCTGATTTCGGCGGTCAACAGGATTGGAGCGAAAACCCTGTACGCGGCTCCTACGCACAACCGAGTCGGAAGAGGATCGTCGATTCCAACCGAAGAACCGAATCCGGTGAAAGCGGCTCCCGCGTTGTTCAAGGAGAGGCCGAAGCTCAAATTGGGATTTCTGTCGGCGAAATTCTTCAAGAAATTGAATCGGAGAAGGACGCCAAAGTCCGCCATGACGGCGAGCGCGGACTGTTCGAGGCCGGAGCCGGATATTATCTCGTCGGTCTGGTTGTCCGTGTAGTCCGGAACACCCCTCCACGAAAAGCGCGTGTTCACACCGACAGCCAGCCCCTTGAAATCGTATCCGGCCAAGAAGTTGTACGAGGCGTTGAGCGTCGCGGAAGTCTCGGTGTAATAGGAGCCGCCCACCCTGTCTCCGTAGAGGTTGTACTCGGAGAACGGAACGTAGAAGCACTTGACCTGCGCTCCATATCCGAAATTGCCGTCGCGGCTCGTCGCGGAAATAGTCTCCATGGCGGAGTCGGCTATCCATGCGTTGTGGAAGACGGCCAGCTCCGTCTGCGGGAGAACGGAACTAGCGGCGGGGTTGTAGTCGAAGAACGAAATGTCGTCGCACAAGGCGGTGCACGCGCTTCCGAGGCTTTCGGAACGGCCTCCGACGGGAATGTTCAGGGAGCGGAACGTCGTAAGACCTTCGTTGTCGTCGGTCGCCCATTCGAAGACGTCTGCCAAAGTGGAACCGGCATCGGACATGTCGAGGGGAAAAGACCGCGGCGCGCAGAGAAACAAGAGAAAAATCGAGATAGCAATGCGAAATTTCGACATCCTTGTCACCATTCAACATCTCCAAAAAACATTTTATCAATATATTATTCTCGGAAAAACAGCGAGATTTCAACAACAAATACTCTAATCGGATTCAGTTGGTTCCGAAAATTATAGATAAGAAAAATTGTCTTTTTAGTAGAAGAAAGTGAAAAAGCGGCTCATTCTTTCGGCATTTCTATATTTCTCTATACTTGCTCTTCAAGCTTCCAACGCGCAGGAGACGGCGCAGGAGGAAAATTCGGCGGAGGCTGAGCATCTCACGCTCAAAGAGATAGACAAACTCATAAAAGACAAGGACTACAACCAGGCACTGCTAGAACTTACGGCGTACATGAGGGCGAACCCTAACGACTTCGACAGGGCGCAGAAGAGAGTCGAGAAAATCATGAAGATACGCTGGCTCTACGACGAAAGGGCGGAAAAGCTCGCGGAAATGATGAAGGAGAGCAAGGAGGACAGCCAGGCGACGGTCGACTACACGGACGAGGACAAGGCCAGCGACCAAGAGAAGATGGAGCTCATCACGCAGCTTGAGAACCACGAGAAGAACCAGACGGAGACCGCCGAGGAGCTGACAAGGCAGGCACGAAAGGCGATTGCGCTCAGGTTCTACCTCGACAGGTACACGAGGATAATGAAGGACGGACACGAGATGCTCATGGGCGAAAGGTACGGAGAAGCTCTCGCGAAATTCCAGGAAGGATTCGACTTGAAGAAGAGCGACTCCGACAAGATTTACACGCCGGAAGTCCCGGACGGAATTCCCGTCGTCTACGAAAGCGACATAACGGAGCCGGTGACAGCCCACCTCAACAACGTGAAGAACATGGTCGCCGAATTCAATCCGTTGAAGGGCGAATGCGAATCGGCGTACAGGGAATTCATGAAGGCGGTCGCCGACAGGAACTATGCAGCCGCACTCATAGCGAACGGGAAAGTACAAGACTCGTACAAGAAATACGCCGCGCTCAGGAACAGAATACAGGACGAAGTCGTGCAGCTCAAAAAAATCGAGGACAATGTAGTCAAGAAGAACCCCGAACTCGACGAAATCAACTACATATCGTTCACGCTCGGATTCATCGAAGGGGACAAGGACTATGCGGACACGGGCGTACTCGGAACGATGGACTATTTCTGGAACAACAGCGTCGAGAACATGAAGGACGCGCTCTACGCCCTCACCCACCAGAAACTCCAGGAAATAGAAAGCGCGCTGCCGCCGGAGTCCATACGGGAGAATTCGGCGAAAATCGACGCGCAGATTGTGAACGCGAATACGGCGAAGGACTTCTCCACGCTCGGAAGCGGCATAAACGACCTCCACAAGGAAATAAGGCTTCCGAACGGCTCCAGGTACTGCGAGGGATTCACGGAATTCAACAAGTCAATGAACTTCGCCGAGAGATTCTCTTCAAGCATGGCGAACGCCATAGAAGGCTCGAAGCTCCTTTCAGACGAAAGACTAAAGAGCTTCTCGAAGAACCTCGGAAACGGAGACTTCATAGCGTCGAACGAATTCCTTTCCTCACACCTTGACGCCGCGGTCAGGTACGAAGAAATCATGAACCAGTCCAAGACGGAATCCTACGTCAAAGACGAATTGGAAAAAGAGGAAGACTTCTTCAAGATGAAGGAGATTCTCGCTGACAAGGAGAACCACACCGCGTTCGAAGTCGCCGAAGCGTTGGAAAAGACGAAGCCGAGGATGAACAGCAAGGAAACGGCCGGAAAAGAAGTGAACGACGACGTGCTCGACTACAGGGACGTAATAGAATACCAGCTGAAGATAGCGGAGATGAACTACTCGGAATCCCAGGGAAAATCGCACGAGATATGGGGCGGACTCGCGCGCCTCTTCGCGACGAACACGCAGAGCACCGCGAACGACTACACGCAGCTGTTCTCCCGCGCGAACGAACTCCTGAACGGAATCAGGAGCGAAGTCTACGACGAGGACGACGACATGGAAAGCGAGGAAGAAGCCGAGACTATCCTCAGGAAATACCCAAGGGAAGCGAAGGACCTCGCGGAGAAAATCATCGAGAACGCGAGCGAGAAAAACGGGACGTTCAAGGACTGGAGGAAGTCGTTCGAGAAGGGAGAAAAATACAGAAGCGAGATAAAGGACTACGACGAAGGCACGAAATCAATGGACGAGTCCATAAAAGAGCTTGACAGCCTGATTTCAAAGGCGAAGAGGCTTTCGTCACAGGCCGCCATACAGGTCAGGAAAGCGGAACTCGCCATCGAGGAAGCGAAGGAGAACTACAGGAGGGCGGAACAGGAGCTTTCCAAGGAGAATTTCACGGGAGCGAGGAACTATCTCGGAAAGGCCAGCCAGAAGTACGCGGAATCGTTCAACATACAGGAGTCGATGAACGAGAGAGAGGAAAGCGACAGGCTCATAAGCGAATTGAGCGCGAGAATAGTCAGGGAAGAGAACGAGCTTGTCATCAGGGAAGTCCGCGCACTCATAAACGACGCGCAGGACCTCTACTACGACGGAGAGCTGGAATCGGCCGAGAAGAAGCTCTCCCAGGCGCAGAACAGATGGAGCACCACGAACACGGAGACCAACGAGGAAATCGAATCCCTCTTCGAACTCGTAAGCTCGGCGAGGAAGCTCCAGATTGGACGCAAAATCAAGCCTACCGACCCGCTCTACTCGGACATGTCGCAGCTTTTGAGCGTGGCGAACCAGTTCTACGAGGACGGAGAGAAGCTCATGAAGGAAGGCAAAAAGGACGAAGCGAAAGCGTCGCTGAACACGGCTAAGGAAAAGCTCGAACCGATGAGGCTAATCTATCCGCTGAACGACGACGCGGCATTCCTCAGGCTCAAAATCGAGAAACTGCTCGACCCGGAATCGTTCCAAGAAGGATTCAAGAGGCGAATCGACGACGCGAACAAGCTGAAGCCTGCGGAGAAGCTCGCGACACTGGAGACGCTGCTCAAAATCAACCCGTCGTATCCGGGACTCGCGAAAAAAGTGGAGGACCTGCAGTACGAGCTTGGATTCAAGACGCGGCCGACAGTCGCCACATCACAGAAATCCACATCGTCGAACGCGCAGGAGGAAACACAGCGCAGGGCGGAGAGTCTCTATTCACAGGCGCAGAGCATATTCAACAGCGCGGGGAACAACCAGGCGCAGCTCAGACGGGCGAGCGCGCTCCTGGACGAAATCATCAGGCTCTATTCGAGGGACAGGCGCGCTTCGATTTTCAGGCAGGCGACAGCCCTCAAGGACCGCATACAAAGCAGAATCGGAGGTACGGTCGTGGCAGTCCTCACGGCGGACGACGAGGCGAACTTCCAAAGGGCGCAGAACTTCGTGAACAAAGGAAACTACGACGCGGCGAACGACATTCTGGACGCGCTCTGGAAGAAGCCGGCGGCGCGGAATTCAAAGAAAATAATAGACTTGAGGACGTTCGTGAAGAACAGGTTGTAGAAAGTGAAAGCGAAACGAATTTTTTTGACAGCGGCAATATTCTCGGCACTCGTCTTTTTCGCGTTGATGGTTGCGAAAGCAGCCCCGTCGGACGAACTGTACTGGGAGAACCCGGTTCCCGCGACGGACATGGATTCGCGCTTCCCCCAGACAATCACGGACGGGGAGAACATGTACATATTCTTCGAGGAAGTCGAGAAAAAATCGAAGAAACTTTGGATAACGCTCATATCAAGGAAAGAGAACGAACTGAAATGGACGGCTCCGAGACGCATAGCGGGTCCGTTCGACTATTCCGGAGACGAAATCCCGGACATCTACTCGGTGGCGAAATCGAAGGACTCAAAAAAAATCGCCATGTCCGTACAGACATCGAAAAAATCGATAGGAGTCTACACGACATCGGACAAATGCGCCACGTTCGAAGTGAAGGAATTCACGGAACCTGTCAAGTCGCTCATCGGCCCCCGCATTTTCGGCACATCGACAGGCGGGTTCATGCTTTTCGTCTCGCTGGGGGAAACCGCGGACGGAAACGACAAAGAAGCGGAACTGGCCGCATCCGACGGGCAAAACCAGACATTGCTCTCAGCCGCCAGCAGCATCGGAAGCTTCTCGCTGCTCTCCTCGACAAGCGAAGACGGAAAAAACTGGGGCGGACTGTCGGAATTCACTCCGGCCGCATCCGTGAAGAACCCGTTCGTCCCCTACCTAGAAGAATTCGAGGCTGACGGCAAAATAGGCGACATCGTGTTCTTCCAGGGATTCGCCGAGACCAGCGCGGTGTTCCAGCTCTTCATGACGACAAGCTTCGACAGACAGAGAACGTGGTCCGAGGCGAAAGCCATGACAGTCCACCCGCAGTACAGAAACCAGCGTCCATACCTTTTCACGACGGAAGAGATAGACGGAGAGGAGAGCGAAGACGAATTCGCAGTAGACAGCTCCATATTCGACGAGGAAGCGACGACGTTCGATTTCGAGTCGGAAGAGACAGACGCGGACAAAAACGGACAAGACGCGTCGGGCGCGGAAACGGAGGAAGAAAAGAAGAAGCCATCGACAAGGAAGAAGACGTTCGCGGCATGGGAGCGCACGGAGACGAAATCGGACAGGTCGCAGATAATGTTCGCGGAAGTCGGAATGAACGGCTCTCTCGAAGACGTGACAGAAATCACCACGAGCGGAAGCGGAGGGAGCGCGCACAGACCGACGCTCTTCTCATACAACGGAAAGCTCTCGGTTGTCTGGTTCGACGACAGGAAAGGCGTGAACGGAATCTACATGGCGCAGCGCACGGGAAAATTCTGGTCGGAAAAAACGCTCGTCTCCCTAAAGCAGAATTCCGAATTCGCATCCCCCATAACGCTCGGAGACGAACTGGCGTTCGCCTGGCAGCAGACGGTGGACAAGGACGGGACAGGCCGCATATACGCGCTTGAGACCGACCGCTCGGTGCAGCCGCCGAAAATAGCCGCATCGAGCTTCACGGAAGGCGGGCGAAGCACATCGGAGAAAGCGACCGCGAAAATCATGCTCCCGAAGGACTCAAGCGGAATAGCCGGATACACGTGGATTTGGACGAGGAACCGAAAGGACGAGCCTCCAAAAGACCTTGGCAAACTCGTCAAGCCAAAATCGACGAGCATGACGGCGAACGCCACCGAGGACGGAATCTGGTACTTCAAGGCGCGCGCATACGACTACGCGGGGAACTGGTCGGAATCGGCGACGCTCTCGTACTACAGGGACCTCACTCCCCCGCAGCCGCCGGTGATAGCCACCGTCGAGACCGACAGGTACGGATTCGTCAAAGACGAGAATTTCACGATGACGTGGAAGGGCGACGACATGGACGACGACGTGGCGGGATACTCCTGGAGCCTCACCCCAATCGGGCGTTTCGACAGGAGCCTGAACGTGAACAAGACGCATCCGATGCGCCTCTCCCAGTCGGCGGCTGAAAGGAAAGTCGCGGAAATCATCATCAAATACACGTCCCCGAAAGAGCTGAAGAAATGGGAGAAAGCCACGCGGCCGCCAAGGCGAATGATGGGGGCCACGACATCGGCCTCCTACAAGAACCCCGACAACGGCGTGTACGTCTTTTCCGTGAGTGCGATAGACAAGGTGGGGAACATCGGAGAGCCGGCGCACAGCATCCTCCTGTTCAACAAGTACGCTCCGTCGACGAAGATATTCAACGTCACCCACAAGACGGACGAAAGGGGCGTCGTCACAATCGGAATGACGGGACAGGGATTCCTCTACGAGGGAACGATATCGGAAATCGTCGTGGAATCGCTGGACAAGCAGAACCGCTACGTCTTCACGCTCAAGAACGGCGACTACAGGGTCGTCTCGGACGAGAAAATCAGCGGAATCAAGCTGACGGACATGAAGGCCGGAAAGTACACGGTGACGATAAGGCACACGGACAGGGGCAAAAAATCGTGGAACGGAAGCCTGAGCGTCGCACAGTCGGGAATGGTCAGGCACGAGAACAGGTACTTCTTCGAACCGGAATGGCGGCTGTTCAATCCGACTTCGGCAAGGAACATAATAACGCAGAAGGAGATTCCACTGCTCCTTGTGCTGCTGCTTTCGCTTTTGGCAATCATTGGCTCGTCGAAAGGGCTTTTGGACACAGCGAGGGAATCGATAACGACACACGAAGAGATAAAGGCGCTCGTCACAGGAGGGATAATGCCGATGGAAAGAAAGGAAAGTTTGATGAAGAAAGGAATGAGCCTGAAATGGAAGCTCATCCTCTTCACTTCAATTCTCATCATCTCAATCGTAACGATAGTCTCCGTCGCCCTTGGAAAAAGGCTCTCCGCCACCCAAGAGAGGACGCTGCTCGTGGGACTCAAGGACAGGGTGAACGTAGTAATGGAAAGCATCTCCAGCGGCGTGCGGAACTACCTCCCGGAAGCCGCGGACCGCTCAATCGAAATCATGCTACTCCCAAGCGAGACGAAATACTTCGAGGAAGCAAACTACGCGACAATCACCGGTCTTCCGCTCGACGAGAAAAACACCAACATAGATTACGTCTGGGCATCGAACGACCCGGCAATCGAGTCAAAAATCGACACAGGAGAATTCCAGCAGGGAGTCTCAAGGCTCCGCTCGCAGGACCAGCACATTTTCGGAAACACGGACAAGACGAACGAGGAAGCTGTCGCCCAGGTGCAGGAGATAACAGCGCGCATGGAAATTATCCGGGCGGAGAAAGCGGGCGCGGACGAACAGAGGAACGCGGAACTGAACGCGCAGCTGGCGGAACTCAGAAGCGAAATCGACTCGCGCCTGAACGACTTGTCGGTGGACGCGCAGGGGGCCTATCCGCTTTTCAGCGTTGAAAAACTCGACCGGGAGCAGAGCAAGTACATCTTCTACAAGCCAGTCCTCTTCAGGCAGAGCGGCGACAACGAGACGTTCGTGAGGGCGATGGTCATCATGGAAGTCTCAACCGACAACGTGAGGAACGAAATCGACAGGGCCATCAGGGAAATCTTCATCATCACGATAATCGTGGCTGTCATCGCAATCGTGATTGGAAACACGGTCGCATTGGCGGCGGCAAGCGTCATCGTAAAGCCTATCAACAAGCTGGTGGCGCACGTCAAGAAAATCGGCAGCACGAAGAACAAAGAGGACCTTGAAGGACAGAGAATCGAGATAAAGTCGCGCGACGAAATCAGGACGCTCGGAGACGCGGTGAACGACATGACAGAGGGGCTTGTGGAAGCGGCCAAGACCGAAAAGGAGCTTGCGCGGCAGCAGGAGGAGAACATCAAGGAAAGGGAGCGAACGGCGAAGGCGCAGGAGGACGCGGCGAGGGAGAAGGAGCGCGCGGCTGAGGCTACGGCGCAGGCGCAGGCGATTCAGGAGCAGATGCTCCGCGCGCAGGAAGCGGACTTGAAGAACAAGCTCATGGAATCGGACGGAAGGAGAATCCAGACGGGATTCGTGCCGCTGAACTCGGTGCCGCGCTCGGACATAAAGGACACGATAGCGAGCTTCAAGAACGACGACATCGACCTCTTCTGCTACTACGAAGGTTCGGACAGCCTTTCGGGCGACTATTTCAGCTACAAGCAGCTCGAAAACGGCTGGTACGCCGTGATGAAGTGCGATGTGTCGGGCCACGGAGTTCCGGCATCGCTTTTGACCACGATTCTAGCGACGGGCTTCAACGGCTACTTCGGAAACTGGACGCTCAAAAAGAACGGAACGAGGCTCAACGAACTCGCCCTCTCATTGAACGAGTCAATCGGAAACCTGAACCTGCGCGGAAAATTCGCCACGCTGCTCATCGCCCTCTTCGACTCGAAGAGCGACACGATATACCTCTGCCACGCCGGAGACAACATCGTCAGAATGTACGATTCGGAGAAGAACTGCCAGAAGACGATAACGCTCGCGGAAGCCGGAGCCGCGGGAGCCATCAAAAGGGAACTCTACGAGATGGTCGGAAAGGACTACAACTCGGCGTACCAGGTCGTGAAGATGCCGTTCAAGAAAAACGACATCCTCTTCCTCTACACCGACGGCATCGAGGAATCGCAGAGCAAGTACAAGGACAAGGATTTCAACAACATCCTCAAGGGCAAGGACTCCAACGAGTTCGAATACGAGGAATTCGGAAACGACAGGATAAAGGAAGTCCTTGAGACATTCTTCAAGAAGCAGAAATACGTGCTCAAGAGGACGCATCCCCAGGACAGCTCGGAAAAGCTCGAATTCGACTTTTCGGGCTGCTCAAGCGACATCTCGGAACTCATCATGGCTTTGGCTTCAATCGAAAAAGTCTTCCGCTTCTACAAGAAGCCCACGGCGGTCGGAAACGTGACGAAGGACGCGACAGGCAACGGCCGCATGGAAGGCGACGTAGTGCGCGTGGACAGGAGAATCGACGACTTCCTCAAGCGGACGTTCAACATGTACGGCTTCTACTGCGGCAAAAAGAGCGACATCGGGGAGCAGAACTACATCTACTACCTGGACATCGACGAGGACAAGCAGGAAGACGACCTGACAATCTACGCGATAAAGAATTTGTAGGGAATTGAAAATGGAGATTTGTGATATTCAGAGGCACATTCCGACTTTGGTTTCTCTTTGGAGGGGGAACGGGAGGAATGAGAGGCTCGACAAAAAAGAGATTTCGGCACTTTCAAGTTCCCTGCTCAAACTGCAGCGGGGATTGACGGGGGAGCGGAAAATGGCGGGCGGAAGATACATGAGCGAAAAGGAGACGTTCGGCTCCTACCTGCTCTATTATTTTCCGGTGAGCTACCTTCAAATCCAGACGGTTCTCGATTTCCTGGGCAATATAATAGAAGAGATTTCAAAAAAAGACGAAATCGGCATACTCGAAATCGGCTCCGGCCCGGCTCCGGGGACAACCGCGCTCTGCGACAGGATTCTCTCGCTCAACAAAAACGCGAAGATTTCCGTGAGCCTTTGCGACACGAGCGAAAGGGCCATGCAGACGGCGAGGAAGATTCTCGAAAGCGACTTTGAGAACGTCCGCGTGGAAACAAAGAAAGCCGACCTTGAAAGAAACGGACTTGGAACATTCGGAAAGAAGCCTGCGAAATTCGACATCGTCTTGATGAGCCACGTCCTGAACGAGCTTTGGAAAAAAGATGGCGACAAGATACAGAAGCGGCTCTCGTTCATCAAGGCACAAGCGGAAAAGCTTTCCGAGAACGGCATTCTCATCCTGAACGAACCTGCCATGCTGGAATCGAGCCGGAACCTCATCAAAATCCGCGACGAAATGCTTGGAAGCGAAGCCTTCCGCGGCATGAACCTTGTCGCCCCCTGCCCCTTCTCCGGCTCGAAAAAGTGTCCCGCCCTGCTCTCGGAGAACCAAACCTGCCACGCCGAAAAAATGTGGAAGCCATTCGAGCCTGTCATGTCGCTCGCAAAGGGCGCCGGCCTCGACCGGGAATCCGTGAAGATGAGCTTCTTCGTCTTCCAAAAAACAGAAAAGCAAGCCGAACCCGAAAACGGAAAGATGCTCACGGTGGTCTCGGACGGAATGCTCAACAAATCGGGACGAATCCGCTTCATGCTCTGCGATGGCGAAAAACGCTTTTCGCTCTCGGCAAAGAAGGACGACAAGCACGCAAAGGAAATCGGCTTCTTCGGTCTGCGGCGCTACGACAAAATCAGAATCGAGAACCCCGAAATCAGAGAGGGGAATTTCGGAGTCGCAGAAAACACGGAGATTTTCAAGGAAGACTTTTAGAACGGAAATCGCAGCCCCGCCCAAAAGGGGCATTTTTTTTGCCTAAAACGTGGTTTTTCACTAGATTTAAAATCGACAATCAGAGAATATAGAGATATTAGAGAAATTGGAGATATTGGAGATTTCAAAAATGAAAAAAGCGGCAACAAATAAAATCAAGGCAATCGGAATGGCGGCAATCGCGATGACGGCCGCCGCATTGGCATCATGCAGCACGAGCGACGTGAAGGTCCAGGCTTCAAGCGACAGCGAAATCGAAATGGAAACTAAGGACATCGAGAATGCGGAGAAGAATGTCGACCCGTCATACACTCTCAGAACGGAAAAAGAACTTGGAAAAGCGGCGGAAAAAGAGGCTGCGGAATACACGAACAGGACACTCATCGTGCATCTTGACGGAGAGGCCAGCAAGGAAATGGCTTTGGCGTTGGCCAGCGACTACAACATGAACGTCGTCTACGTCTACCAAATCATCAACGCGTGCACATTGAGCACAAAAAGGGATTTCACCGACGCGGAAATGTCCTACTTGATAGAAAAGCTCAACTCGGACAAGCGCGTGCTTTCCGCCACAAGGGACAACGTAATGCACCTGAACTGAAAACCGGGATGTCCCGGACAAAACAGCGGAGGACATGGAACTCCGCTGTTTTTTTATAAAAAACCGATTCGTAAGACTAGCCCACAAATCAGCCCACACCTACCCCACAATCGAACGGACGAATTTGAGCGAAGACGGAACGTCCTTCACGCCCTCGAATATGAGGAGCGCGTCCGGGCATTCCTTCTTGATTCTAGGAAGCCACACGTCCCAGTGCATGAGGCCCTTTCCGAGAGGGGCGATTTCAAGTTCCTGTGTCTCCGGGTTCACGATGTAGTCCTTCAAATGGAAGCCGCAGATTTTCCCCTTGAAAAGCTCCAGGCACTTGTCGAAAATGGCGTCCCTCTCCTCGTGGTTTCCGATGTAGAGATAGTTGTAGATGTCCACGATGAAGCGGAAATTCTCCTGTCCCGGGTCAATCTCGTCGGCGAGCCGCTTGAGCATCTCAGGCTTGTACATGCAGTGCCCCCACGCGCCCTCAAGAGCCATGCAGACTCCGCTTTCCTTGGCGATTTTGGGCATCGGAGCGAAAACCGCCTTCACTTCCTGGAACGCCTCCTCGGTCTGGTTCTTTGGATTGTACGTCCATTTGTCGTCGTTGTAGGAACCGGTCTCGCTCGCCACGAAAGACGCACCGAATTCCTTGGCGAGCCTCAAGTGGTCGGCGTATTTTTCGGCTCCGGCCTTCACCTTGTCCTTGTTGGAATGAACCGGGTTGAAATACGCGCCCAAAAGCGGAATCTCCACCCCGTGCGAGTTGAAGCCGCCCCTGATTTCCGATACGACCTCCGGCGTGAGCGTGCCGGGATTTCCGCTCTGTCCCTCCACGGCCTTGGCTATGGCGAGCTGCACCCCGTCGAAGCCCCATTCGTGGGCGTTCGTGCCGAGCCAGTCCGCGCTCCCCTTTCCAATGTCATGCGGACGGATGAGAATTTTCATTTAGTCTACCTCCAAAAATTTCAAGTCAAAGCAGTTTGAATTATACGGTATACTTTGACTCATGCATACATTGGGAAACACACTCATAGACAACTCGGAAAAGCTGAAACTCGTGGATACGTTGAAAATCTTTCTGCAATGCCAAAATCGCACATTTGGGGATTTTTCATCTCTCCCCCTCCCTGAAATTCTTCCCCGCTAAACGCTATAATCGAACGCATGGAAAAAGCACTTTATTTAATACCGGTTCCGCTTTCGGAGATTTTTGATTCCGAGGAGAACAAGAAAGTCCTTCCCGAAGGCAATGCTCAGATTGTGAAGCAGATTCGACATTTCATAGTGGAGTCGAGGAAGTCGGCTGTCAGGTTCCTGATTTCCGTGGACAAGGATTTTCCGATAGACGACTGCACGTTCGAGGAATTGAGCGAGCACACGGACGAAAAGACGGACATGGCGAAAATCATGGAGCCGCTTTTGAAGAAGGGGGAAGCCATGGGCGTGATTTCGGACGCGGGCTGCCCGGCGGTCGGCGACCCGGGAAGCAGGGCCGTGGAGGAGGCGCACAAAAGAAACGCAAAGGTCATTCCGCTCACAGGGCCGAATTCCATGATAATGTCGCTGATGGCGTCCGGCTTCAACGGGCAGAACTTCGCATTCAACGGCTACCTGCCGGTAAAGAGCGGAGAGAGGGAGAGCAAAATAAAGCAGCTCGAATCGAGAATCTACAAGGAAAACCAGACCCAGATTTTCATAGAAGCACCGTACCGAAACGAGAAGATGTTCGAGGCCGTGTTGAAGGCGTGCAGGCCGGAGACGAAATTCTGCGTGGCGAGCGGAATCACGGGCGAAAACGAGTTCATCAAGACAAAAACAATCGCCCAGTGGAAAAAAAAAGCGGCACCCCGATTGAACAAGGTGCCGACAATCTTTCTGCTATATAAATAAGCAGTTTTTTTAGAAAACCGTCACGACTTCTCCATTCGGGTAAGTCTTCTTTACGAAGTCTTTCACCTTGTCGCTCTGGAGCGCCTTGACCAACGCCTTGATTTCAGGCTTGTTCTCGTTTCCGGCTTTGACGGCGATTATGTTGACATACGGAGAAGAAGAACCTTCTACGAAAAGTCCGTCCTTGGCAGCGCTCAATCCTGCCGGGATGGCGTAGTTTCCGTTTATGACGGCTCCGTCCACGTCAGGCAGGGTTCTTGGGAGGGTCGCGGCGTCGATTTCCCTGATGTTGAGCTTGAGCGGGTTCTTCAAGATGTCCTTCTTGGTCGCCGTTATTCCACTGCCCTTCTTGAGCGCGATGAGACCGGCCTCCTGAAGAAGGAGAAGCGCGCGTCCCTCGTTCGTTGGGTCGTTCGGAACAGCGATGGTCGCCTTTTTCTTGAAGTCCCTCACGCTCTTCACTTTGCTAGAATACAAAGCGAACGGCTCGATGTGGATTCCGCCGGCGTTGACGAGGTGATAGCCCTTTTCCTTGTTCGTAGCTTCCATGTACGGAATGTGCTGGTCGAAGTTCGCGTCTATCTCGCCAGACTCAAGGACATTGTTCAGCACGACATAGTCGGTGAACTCGATGACCTGGAGGTCGATTCCCTCGGCCTTCAAATCATCTTTTACCAGATTGAGGATTTTCGCGTGCGGTTCGGGAGTCGCTCCGACCTTGAGGACAGTTCCGGTAGCGAAAGACGAGAAAGCGGCGAGAGCCACGGCCGCCAAAGAAATCAGTTTTTTCATAGCTTCTATCTCCTATTTTTTCTAGTGATTTAGTAGGTTTTTATCCTAGATTTTTCTTCAAAAACTGTCAACGCTTGCTGAGCATCTTGTTGCAGAGGCGCGTTCCAAGGAACTGAACCAAAGCCACTATCACTATTATCACAATCACGGCATCGACCATTATGTCGGTCTGAAAACGCTGGTAGCCGTAGCGGATGGCCAAGTCTCCAAGTCCGCCGCCGCCGAGAGTGCCTGCCATCGCCGAATAGCTGACCAGATTTATGATTGTCAAAGTCAGTCCTGAAATCACGGACGGCATGGCCTCTGGAATCAGAACCTTGAAGATTATCTGGGAATTCGTGGAACCCATCGCACGCGCCGCCAAGACCATGCCCGAGTCCACCTCAGCCAACGCGCTCTCCGTAATTCTCGCCACGAAAGGTGCCGCTGCGATGGAAAGCGGAATGATTGTGGCGGCTGTTCCGATTGCGGTCTTCAAAACAAGGCGCGTGAACGGCAGAAGGACAATCATCAAAATGACGAATGGGAAAGAGCGCAGCACATCGATTATGCGGCTCACCACAAGGTTCAGGACCGGGCGCGGCGTTATTCCGTACTTGCTTGTGCTGTTGAGCATTATCCCAATCGGGAAGCCTATGACGAAGGCTATCAATGTGGAGAAGAACACCATCTCAAGCGTCTGGAAAGTCGACGACGCGAGCGTGACGATGTTCGGGTTCAGGTTGTCGAGAAATTCGACTATGCGGTCGAGCAGCTGCTCCTCCTCTTCCGCGAAGAGCAGATTGACTGCGGCGTCCTCTATTTCGTTGTCCATTTCTTTTTCCTCCGTTTTTCTTTTCTAGGAATTTTCCAATCATGATTTTTTTACTCGCCACTTTTCGCCAAGGAGACGCGGACGCCAATCGATTCGAGGTACGCTATCGCCTTTTCGATTTCGGCTTGCTCTCCGAAGAAATCCACGAGCATGGAACCGACCTCGCCTTCGACAATTCTTTCGATTCCGGCCGCCAGAATGTTGAATTCTATGTCGAATTTCTTCGCGATTTGGCTCAGAATCGGCTTTCCCGGATTGTCGCCGATGAAATGCAGGACATAATGCCCGCCGTCATCCGACCAGCGGACGATGTTGCTGCCGTCACGCCCATTGTCACCGGGTCTCAGATTCTTAAGGAATTCACGGGTGATGGAAGTCTGGGGATTGGAGAAAATTTCGCTTACAGTCCCCTGCTCCACGATTCTTCCGTTGTCGATGACAGCCACGAGGTCGCATGCGTCCCTGACTACTTCCATCTGGTGGGTAATCATAACGACGGTGAGATTCATCTGCTTTTGGATTTGCCGAATCAAATCGAGAATGGAGCGTGTCGTTTGAGGGTCGAGCGCGCTGGTGGCTTCGTCGCAGAACAATATGTCAGGCTCGGTCGCAAGCGCGCGGGCAATGGCGATTCGCTGCTTCTGGCCGCCGCTCAATGTGCTTATCGGAGCGTTCTCCCTGTCGGAAAGCCCCACCAAAGAAAGCATCTTCTTCACCCTTTCCGCAATCTGCGCTTTTGGCGTTCCGCAAATTTCAAGCGGATAGGCGATGTTTTTTCCCGCAGTTCTGGACGAAAAGAGATTGAAATTCTGGAAAATCATCCCGATTTTCCGCCTCTGCAAAATCAGATCGTTCTTGCCGAGATTGTCCACGCGGCGGTCGCCGTAGTAGACCGCGCCCTGGTCGGGAGTCTCCAAGAGGCTCACGAGGCGGACGAGGGAGCTTTTTCCCGCGCCGCTTTTTCCGATTATCCCGAAAATTTTGTTGTCTGGAATTGAAAGTGAAATATCGTTTACGGCGGTGATGGATTGGCTTTCCCCATTGCCGCCAGACTTTTTGGACTGATAAGTCTTTTTCAAATTTTTTAGCGTAATCTGCATTGTTTTATAATGCTGAGGACATGCACTATTTTCAATCCCCAAAAAAAGGCGCGGCATTTCCATTTTTGCCGCGTCCTGAACGCTACCTTCTTTTTCCGAAGAGACGGAGGAGATTGAGGAAGAGGTTGATGAAGTCAAGATAAAGCTCAAGCGCGAAAATTATCGAGACCTTCTTGTAGTCGTCGCTTCCGTTGGCGTACTCGGCGGCGGAAGAAAGCTTCTGCGTGTCGTAGGCTGTGAGCCCTGTGAAAATCACGACGCTCACCACTGAGAGAACCAAGTCCATGACTGTCATCGGGGACTTCGTGAAGAAGCCCACGAGCATCTGGACGAGGCTCGCGACGATGACACCAATCAACGCCATCAGCAAGTACTTGCCCCACGAGGTGAGGTCGCGCTTGGTGGTCGCTCCGTAGAAGCTCATCGCTCCGAACATGAACGCGCAGCCTATGAAGCAGGAGGCGATGGAGCCGAGCTGGTACACGAAGAGAATCGACGAGAGAGTGATGCCGTTCAAGACCGAGTAGCCGATGAATGCGACAGTGGCGACGGAGACGGAAAGCTTCCTTATCGAAGCCGAGAGCCACCAGACGAGGGCGAGTTCGGCAATCGCGAAGATGTAGATGCCGACCGCTCCTCTGCCGAAAAGGAATTTCCCGAAAGCCGTGAGCTGGTGTGCGGAATTGAAAATCGAAGAAGCCGTGACGAAAGCGACAAACGCGCTTACGAGAAGCCCCAAAGCCATCCAGCCGTAAGTCTTCGACATGAAGAGGGTTTTCTCGGACAAGGCCGAGGAAGAAGAGCCGTATTCAGAAATGTTTTCCATGATTTTTACCTCCAAAATCAGATTTTTCAGGCGATTAGCCACGCAAGACTAATATAGCAAAAACAACCGCAATCTTCCATTAAAAAAAACATAAAACAGCCGCCAGCCATACAGTTTGTAACGATTACAAATTTCTGCTAGAATGACACGCATCATGTCCATCGATTACGCAAAAGCGATAGAAGAAAAGGGAATCCGCCCATCAGTTCAGAGAACAGCCATATTCGGATACATCAGCGAGAACAAAACGCATCCGACCGTCGACAACGTGTACACGGCATTGTCCCCATCATACCCCACGCTGTCGAGGACGACCGTGTACAACACGCTCAAGCTGTTCGCCGAGAAGAATCTTGTGCAGGTGCTTAAAATCGAGGACGACGAGCTCAGGTACGACTCCGTGACGAAACCCCACATACACTTCAAATGCAGGAGATGCGGACGCATTTTCGACGCTTTCGACGACGAAAGAATCGGAGCGTTCAACAAGGAATGCTCAAGACTTTTCAAAAGCGGCTTCAAGATAGAATCGATACAGACGAGCATCTGGGGGACATGCTCCGACTGCTCAAACTCCTGATTCGATTCTCCGATAATCAAAAGGAAATTCATTTCAGCCACATCAGGAGAAAACGCATGAAAAAAATAAGGTATGCGGCGGGAATCTCATTGCTGACGGCGGGATTCCTTGTCGCATCATGTTCCTCTACACCGCAGAAGCAAGAGACGATACAGACACTCATAAAGGCAGGAAAATATCAGGAAGCGAAAGACCTTTTCGGAACGCAGGACGTGAATTCCACCGACGAGGACGGGAACACGGCTCTGCACATAGCGGCGATGATGGACGAAGCCGACTTGGTGAACTTTCTCATCGTCAAAGGCGCGAAAGTCGAGCTAAAGAACAAGGACGGAAACACACCGCTCCTCGTGGCGGCGAAGCACAATGCGACGAACGCAGGCGCGACGCTCACGCTCTACAGGGCGGACATATTCGCGAAGGATTCGGACGGAAGGACCGCGCTCGAAGTCGCAGTGGCCCAGGGCGAAAGCTGGTTTCCGACAATGATAAACCCGCAGACGGCATCGCTCAGGGACGAGAACGGCCAGGGAATAGTCCACCACTTCGTGAAAGCGAGGAACGAGGGCGCACTGAAAGAATGCATCGACCAAAAACTCGGAATATCGAACGAAGACTACAAAGGACGGACTCCCCTCATGGTCGCGTACGAATCCCCTAAGGACTATGCGGCGTTCAAGATTGCGGCGATGCTCATACAGGCGGACTCGAAACTCACCGACGGCGACTTCTCGTACTTCGAGAAAGCGGTAGTGAACCACAATCCGCTCCACAGGTTCGAGGACGGACAGACGCCGCTCCACATAGCGACGATTCTCGGCCATGACGGAGCGGTCGACTATTTCCTGAACGAAAAAACGACGATTCCGATGGAAAGGATTCTCCAGTCGCAGGACATATCAGGCGCGACTCCCCTGCACGAGGCCGTCAGATACGGAAGGGTCGACACTGCAAAGAAATTCCTGGACAACGGAGCGAACGTCGACTCTCTCGACGCAATGGGAAACACGCCCCTCCTTCTCCAGATTCCGAAAGAGAACCAGAGCGAGATGTACAAGCTCCTCATAAGCCGCAAGGCGAACATCGCCCAAAAGGACACGTTCGGGGACACAGTGCTCCACAAGGCGACGCTCAGCGACGCGCCCGTAGGCTCATTGGACATACTCGCGGAAGCGGGCGCGCCAATCAACGAAAGGAACAAGCAGGGCTCAACACCGCTGGCCATCGCCATCGACAACGGAATAAAGGAGCACATCAAATTCTACGCCGGGCACGGAGCCGACATCTACGCGGCCGACAAGAACGGTCTCACTCCGTTGGACAGAGCGATAAAGACAAATTCCATCGAAATCTTCCAGACGCTCATAAACGAAAAGAACGTCAACTCAAAAGACTCCAACGGAAACACGCCGCTCCACATAGCGATTGTGAAGGACGCGCCGATGTCTTTCCTCGAATACCTCGTGGAAAACGGCGCGGACGTGAACGCGAGGAACTCAAGCGGAGACTCGGTCCTTCTCATGGCCGCGCAGAAGAACAAGAAGGACGCGGGAGAGCTTCTCCTGCAGAAAGGGGCGGACATCTTCGCAACGAACATGGAGAACAACTCGCCTCTGAGGGTTGCGTTCATGGACTTGAACGTGGAGAAGTGGTTCATCAACTCGGAGACGATGCTGATGAGGGACGGAAGCGGAAACACCCCACTCCACTACGCTGCCGAATGGAAATACAAGCAGTCGGCGCAGATGCTCATCGACAGGGGCGCGAACGTCAGTGCGGTGAACGCGAACGGAGAATCGGCGGTATTCGCGGCCACAAAGGGAAACAGCCCTGAGTTGATAGACCTTCTCGTCTCGAAGGGTGCGCCAGTCGACTCAAGGAACGTCGCAGCCCGCGACAATCTCGGAAACACGCCCGTGCACGCGGCCGTCAAATGGGACTCAAAGGAGGCCGCAAAAGAACTCCTTTCATACGGAGTCGACGTGAACGCGCAGAACCTGAACGGAAAGACGGCTTTGAGCGAGGCATGCAAGAGCGGAAAGAAGGAACTTTCACTCATGCTCATCGAAAAAGGCGCGAACGTGAACGCCACGGACAACCAGGGGCGCACAGTCCTGATGGACGCGGTGCAGAGCCAGAACGTCGAAATCGTGGACATGCTTCTGTCGAAAGGCGCGAACGTGAACGTGCAGGACCTTGAGGGAAAGAGCGCGTACCACGAAGCCGCCATGTCGAAGAAGCTCTCGCTCATAAACACGATACGGGCGGCTGGAGGAAATCCGCTCTCGCGCGACAAGGAAGGCAACACCCCGCTTTCGCTCGTGTTCGACTGCGACGACCAGACGATAAAGGCCGTGCTCGGAAACGACACTTCAATCGTCGACTCGGACGGAAACACTCCTGTGCACATTGCGGTCGAGAAGAAGGTGGACAAGTCGCTCCTCTCAATGCTCCTCGATTCAGGCTACCCTGTGAGCCAGAGGAACGGACAGGGCGTCACGGCCTTGAACATAGCGGTCTCCGACAACTCCAAGGAACTGGCTCTCGTCCTCCTTGAGCGTGGAGCGGACCCGTTCCTGGCTTCCGCGGACGGAAAAAATCCGATAACGACAGCCATGAAGAAGAAGAACATGTACCTGCTTGACGCTATTGCCAAATACAACAGGAACAAGACGGACATGCAGGGCGACGGAATCCTCCACTACGCGGCAAGATACGCGGACGAAGAGACCGCGAAGCACCTTGTCGCGCTCGGACTTGACAAAAGGGCGAAGAACATATCGGGAGAGACCGCGGAAAAGATGGCCGCCCGCTGGGGACGGCCTGAAATAGCGGCTATATTGAAATAGGAATCAGCTAAGCTGGAATGCGCCGGTATACAATTGGTAGTACCGGCCTTTTTTTTCCATGAGAGCCTCGTGGTTGCCCCTCTCCATTATGCTGCCCTTCTCCAAGACGATGATTTCGTCGGCGTTTCTGACAGTGGAAAGCCTGTGGGCGATTACGAAGACGGTCCTGCCCTTCATGAGCCTGTCCATTCCGTCCTGTATGAGCCTCTCCGTTCTGGTGTCGATGGAGCTTGTCGCCTCGTCCAGGACAAGGACAGGCGGATTGGCGGCGGCGGCGCGCGCTATGGAGAGAAGCTGCCTCTGCCCCTGAGAGAGGCTCGCACCATCGCCTGTAATCACGGTGTCGTAGCCGTGCGGCAGGTGCCGGATGAACGAGTCGGCGTTCGCCAGCACAGCAGCGTCCACAATCTGCTTTTCGGACGCGTCGGGGTTTCCGTATTTGATGTTGTCCCGGATTGTGCCTGTGAACAAGTGCGTGTCCTGAAGGACCATGCCCAGGGAACGCCTGAGGGAATCCTTGCTGATGTCGTTGATTGGGATTCCGTCGTATGTTATGGAGCCGGAACCGGAATCGATGTCGTAGAACCTGGTCAAGAGATTCGTTATCGTGGTCTTTCCGGAACCGGTCGAACCCACAAGCGCGATTTTCTCCCCGGATTTTGCTCGGATTGAAATGTCCTTCAAGACAGGAGTCCCCTCCACATAGGAAAAATCGACATTGGAAAATTCGACGTCCCCCCGGAGCCTTTTCAGCTGGTTCGTAGAAGGCATCTTCCACGCCCACTCCCCCGTGAACGCGAAGCTTTCGGAAAGGCGTTTCCTCCCCTCGGAATCGACAGTCTCGCAGGCGTTGACAAGCTCAACGTCGCCCTCGTCATCCTCAACGCGCTCGTCTATGGCCGCGAAAATGCGCTCCGCGCCGGCAAGCGCGTTCAAGACGGAGTTGAACTGCTGGCTCATCTGCGAAAGCGGACGTGAAAAGCTCCTCGTCGACTGCAGGAAGCTCGCCACAGTTCCGATGTCAGTCCGTCCGGTTATCACGAGGATTGAGCCGAGTATGGCGGAAAGCGCGTACTGGACGTGGCTCAGGTTGTTCATGATGGGTCCGAGAATCGAAGCGTAAGTGTTCGCGGCAGTTCCTGAAGCGCAAAGCTCGTCGTTCAAAATGTCGAACTGCTTGTTGGTCTCTTCTTCCCTCGTGAACACTTTCACCACCCGCTGTCCCTCAATCAATTCCTCGATGTAGCCGTTCACCTTTCCGATGTTCTTCTGCTGGCTCCTGAAAGCCCTCGCCGAGAGCGTTCCGATTTTTGCCGAGAGGAGCATTATCAAAGAGACAGTGACGACCATGAGGAGCGCGAGCGGAATGTTCAGGACGACCATCATCGCAAAGACGCCGACAATCTGGAAAACCGAAGTGAAAAGCTGCGGCACCGTCTGGCTGAACATGTCGCGCAGCGTGTCGGTGTCGTTCGTGAAAAGCGACATCGTGACCCCGTGAGGCCTTGAATCGTGGTAGCGGAGAGGAAGACGCTCTATGTGGTGGAAGAGGTCCCGTCTTATGTTGAAGAGCGTCTTCGTTGAAATGTGCAGGAGAATCCTTGAACTCAAAAAAGAAGCGAGCGCGCCGGAAAGGTAGATTGCGGCCATCAAAAGAATCATCCTCACGAAACCGGACAAATCAACCTCCGACTTTCCGATGAAAGGCGCGATGTAGTCGTTGAAGAGCGGCTTCAAAAGATAAGTGCAGCCGACATTGGCGGCGGCTCCGAGCAGGACGCAGAAAAAGACCACGGGCCACAACGCCTTGAAGCGTCCCATGTAGGAAAACAAGCGAAGTATAGTCCGTCCAGTGTTCTTGGGTCTCTGGGTTCCTTTCATTTTTATTGGCGGCATTTTCAATTCTCCGACATCTGCGATTCGTAGACTTCCCTGTAGATTTTGTTCGTCTCAAGGAGATTTTCGTGGGTTCCGATTCCGTCGATTTTTCCGTCGTCCATGACGATTATGGAATCAGCGTCCTGAACCGAGGCTATGCGCTGGGCTATTATGATTTTCGTGCTTGAAGGAAGCGACTTTTTGAGAGCGTTCCTGATTCTCAAATCCGTGGCGGTGTCCACCGCGCTCGTGGAATCGTCGAGAATCAGGATGTCCGGCTTTTTCAGGAGGGCGCGGGCAATGCAGAGCCGCTGCTTCTGTCCGCCGCTCAAGTTCACGCCGCCCTGCCCCAGAACTGTGTCGTAGCCGTCGGGGAAAGACGAAACGAACGAGTGCGCGTCGCTCGCCTTGCAAGATTCAATGATTTCCTCCAAGCTTGCGTTCTTGTTTCCCCATCTCAAGTTCTCCGCAATCGTCCCCGAAAAAAGCAGGCTCTTCTGCAAGACAAGCGCGATTTTTCCGCGCAAATCTTCGAGCTTCCAGTCGCGGACATCCACGCCGCCGATTCTCACGCTGCCCGAAGTTGCGTCATAGAGCCGCGGAATGAGCTGGACCAAAGTCGACTTGGAGCTTCCCGTTCCGCCGATTACGCCGACGGTCGCCCCCTGCTTTATCGAAAGGCAGATGTCGGAAAGCACGCAGTTGCCCAAATCGTTGTTGTAGCTGAAAGAAACATGGTCGAATTCGATGTCGAATCCGGAAGCGTCCTTCCCTTTCGGCTCAAGAGCATCCTTTATCTCGCTCTCCTCGTCCAGCACCTGATTGATGCGGGTGACGGAAGCACGGCTCAAAATGAACTGAACGAAAATCATCGAGAGCATCATCAAGCTCATCAAAATCTGGTTTATGTAGGTGAGGAAGCTTATCAACTCGCCCATCAGCATGTCGCCGGAGAGAATCATGTTTCCGCCGAACCAGAGGACGCTTATTATGCAGGAATAGACCACCAGCTGCATTATCGGCTGGTTCAGTATGACGATTTTCTCGGCAGAGACCTGGGTCTTCCGCAAGTCGTCGGCAATCGAATCGAATTTCTCGCATTCGAATTCCCCGCGCACGAAAGACTTCACAACGCGTATCGCTATGAGGTTCTCCTGCACGACAGTGTTCAAAGCGTCGTATTTCTTGAACATCTCGCTGAATCTCGGATATGCCTTGGACGCAATCAAAGAGAGCACAAAAGCGAGAAATGGAATCGCCACGAGGAAGACGCAGGCGAGTTTTGAATTCAACTGGAACGCCATCACAGTCCCGAACGTCAGCATGAGGGGGGCGCGGATGGCAGTGCGAATCAAGTTCTGGTAGAGATTCTGCACATTCGTCACGTCGGTCGTGAGCCTCGTCACCAAAGAGCCGGTGCCGAATTTGTCCATGTTCGAAAACGAAAAAGACTGCACGCGCCTGAAAAGTTTTCTCCTGAGATTCCGGGAGAAGCCGAACGCGGCCAAAGATGAAAGCCTTCCGCACGAAGAACCGCAGAAGAGCGAGAACAAGGCCATGCCGACCATGATTCCGCCGAGGCGCAGGACAAAGCCGATGTCTTTGCTTCCAATGCCGACATCGACAATCTGCGCCATCACGAGCGGAATGGTCGTCTCCATCAAGACCTCCCCCAACATGGCCAACGGGGACAAGGCCGTGTAGACTTTGAACTTTCTCTCCAGTCCCGAAGTCAATTTGCTAAAAAGGTTCATGGAAATTAGTTTAGACCATGAACCTTTTAAATTCCAATGAAAATATTGTTAGTTCTTTGACGATAGGCTTTTAGAATTCATCGCCCGGCCTAGGCTTTCTGTACGAGGAAGCGCCCCTGCGCTCTGTCGGGGTGTGCACCCTCGGACGAGCGTTGTCGCCCCTCGCGCCCCTGAAACCTCCGCGAGGAGAGAACCCTCGCCTGTCGCCGAAATTCCTTCCGCCGTCGAACCCACGTCCGCCGCCAGCGCCTCTGCCGCCAAAGCCGCGCCCTCCACGGAAACCGCCGTTGCCGCCCTTCGTGTCGACGTGGATGTGGGGAATCGTCGAGTCGCGCCTGCTCATCTCTATCACCTTGTCGGCGAGGTCGCGAGGAAGCGATATGAGGGAGAAAGTCTCGGAAACGCTTATGCCGTCGACCTGCCTGCCTGGAATATGGAGAAGGCCTGAGAAATAGTTGGCGATTTCCTTGGCGTTGAAGCCGTCCTTCCTTCCGAGCTGGACGAAAAGCCTCTTCTGGTTCGCGTTGAATCCGCCCCTTCCATTTCTGTCGCCAAATCGTCCGTTTCTTCCGTTCCTGTCGCGGTTGTTGCCGACTTCAGCGACGTCTCCGTAGTGGGACTCGTCGAGCGACTTTCCGTAAGTCACAGAAAGGACGCCCGCCAAAACGGCAACCGCATCCTGGTTCTCGCAGAGGTTCTTTGCCATCTCGGCGAAAACAGGCTCCGCTTCCACGAGGTTCGGGACGAAATCTGGAAGAGAAGCGACAGACTCGGCAGACTCAGAAGAAAGCTCCGAGGCCGGCTTCTTGTCGCCAATGTATGAAGGCTCGTCTGGAACGTCCGCAGGGTCGCGCTCAAGACCGAGCTGGACTTTGAGGGTGTCCAAGAGGCGGGCGCGCTTGACTTCGAGGACTTTCGACACGGAAGGGACAGCCTCGTATGCCATCTCGCCCTTCGCGGCCTTCCTCACGGTGTGCTTGAGGAATTCGAGCTTCCTGCGCTCCTCCGGCCGCACGAAAGTGACCGCCGTTCCAGAAGTTCCAGCGCGTCCTGTTCGCCCGATTCTGTGGACGTATGTCGCTCCGTCGAACGGAAGCGAATAGTTCACGACATGGGTCAATCCGGAAATGTCGATTCCGCGGGCGGCCACATCGGTCGCGACAAGCACACGCGTCTTTCTCTTTCTGAAGCGGGCGAGAATCTTCTCGCGCTGAGTCTGAGGCACGTCGCCGTGGAGTGCCGCGGCGTCATACCCCCTCTCGTCGAGCATCTTCGCAACATTGTCCGCGTCGTTCTTCGTCTGTGTGAACACGACTCCGTAGAAATTCGGCGACATGTCGATGAGGCGCACGAGGGCCTCTACCTTGTCGGACTCCCTCACGAACCAGTATTTCTGTTCTATAAGAAGAGGCTCCTCCACGAAGCCCTCCTCCTCGCACACTTCGTAGTCACCCATGAACTGCTCTGCGATGCGGAGAATCGGCTTCGGCATCGTCGCGCTGAAAAGGAGGATGCGCGCGGCCGGATTCGCCTTGGAGAAAATGTTCTCGATGTCGTCGACGAAGCCCATGTCGAGCATCTCGTCGCCTTCGTCCAAGATGAAGTAGTCTATGTTGTCGAGCTTGAGAGTGCCCCTTTCAAGATGGTCCTGCACGCGTCCCGGAGTTCCCACGACAATCTCCACGCCTTTTTTGAGGGAGCGGATCTGCTCTCCGTAGGCCGCGCCACCGTAAAGGACGGCCACCCTCGGATATTTTGAGGAAGAGAACGACTGGAGTTCCGCGCAGGTCTGCATCGCAAGCTCCCTCGTAGGCTCAAGAACGAGCGCGCGAACGTGGTCGGACTCCTCGTGAATCCGCTGAACGATTGGAAGGCCGAACGCGGCAGTCTTTCCAGTGCCGGTCCTTGCCTTCGCGATGATGTTCGCATCTCCGTTCAGCAAGCGGGGAATCGCGAGCACCTGGATTGGGGAAGGTGTCTTGAACCCCTTCTTCTCAATCGCTGAAAGGACGAAATCCTCCAAGCCCAAATCGGCGAATGAAATTTCTCCATCGCCATCATCGTCCTCGTCCTCACCGTCTTCGTCAAAGGCTTCCTCTTCACCGTCATCCTCATCGAACGAACCGTCTCCGTCGGCATCGGCGGATTCTTCCCCGCCGAACGGAACGACCTCGTCCGAATCAAATTCCACAACGCCCTGACTCCCGGCGTTTTCCATCTCAACAGGTACCTTGGTTCCCTGTTCTTCCAATTCTGGATTTTCCATGTGATATTTCCCCTGAGGAATCATCACAATCGTGAAAAACGCTTTATCCTTGAAACGCAGATTCTTGTGCTGATTCCTAAATAATAGTTTTGATTTCAGATTTTAAACAAATGCCATTCCGGCATTCTATTTTTTGCAAATGAAACTAGAACTAGATTGATTGAAGTGGATTAACAATATATTTGAAATGACTGAATTTTTCAAGCAAATAACGCATATTTTAGAAAACTTTGACATTTTTTGAGGTTTTGTAGAATCAAATGAATCGATAAAATCAAGAACATGCAAAACGAAAGCGACAACCGTGAAAAAATCTGCACGGAACAGTACATAAAAAGCGGCGGAAAGAATCTCAGATGCGGCTTCACGACAGGAAGCGCGGCGGCGATGGCCACGCTCGCGTCCGCGAAAGCCGTCATGGACGGAAAGTTCATCGAATACGCCCGGATTACGACACCGAAAGGCTGGGACGCAGTGTCGGAAGTCCTCGGAGGAACAATACTCTCTGAAAACAGCGCGAAATGCTCGATAAAGAAGGACGCAGGCGACGACCCGGACGCCACGGACGGAATCGAGATAAGCTCGAAAGTCACAATCGAAGAAAGAGAAGAATCCGACAGATGGGACGAAGACAGAATCAGAATCGAAATATGCGGAGGAGCGGGAATCGGAACCGTCACGAAGAAGGGACTTGACCAGGGAGTCGGAGAGCACGCGATAAATTCGGTTCCGAGGAAGATGATAAAGAAGGCCGTGATTGACGCAATCGAGGAAGCCGAAAATGCGGAAAAAAGCGGAGAGAAAAAACGATACGACGTGAGAGTGGAAATATCCGCCGCCAACGGAGAGGAAATCGCGAAGAACACGTTCAACCCCGTGCTCGGCATAAAGGGCGGCATCTCAATCCTCGGAACGACAGGAGTCGTGACACCGATGAGCGAGGAAGCCCTTGTGGAGTCGATTTTCGTGGAGATGAAAGTCCTCAAAAGCAACTTCAAGAGCAATCTCAAAAACGGTGGGAAGGACTTTTTTCCGCTGATAATGACGCCGGGGAATTTCGGCTCGGATTTTCTGAAGAATTTTCCAGAACTTGAAAGCGCGCCCGTAGTGCACTGCTCGAACTTCATCGGCAAGGCAATCGACTTCGCGGTGGAGCTTGGCTTCACGCACGTCATGTTCGTCGGGCACGCAGGAAAATTCGTCAAGCTCGCCGGGGGAATCATGAACACGCACTCTCACAACGCCGACTGCCGAATGGAAATAATCGCGAGCCACGCGGCCCTCACGGCTTTCGACAAGCTCACGCAGACCGACTTCGCTTCCATAATGGACGCGGCGACCGTGGACGCGGCTTTCGACATACTCGACGAGACGGACTCCACGCCCACGGTCTCGAAAAGCATCATGAACGCCGCGATGAAGCACATAGCGAGGCGGAGCATGAACAAATTCAGCTTCTCCTTCCTGATGTTCTCCAACGCGGCGAACCGTGGGATTCTCGCCTCCTCAAGAAACTGGAAATCCATGCTGGAACTTTTCAGGCAAGGACTTCCCGATTCACAAACGACTCAACAATCAGAGGCGGACAGGAGTTCCGAGTCTTGAAAGCTCCTCCTTGATTCCGCCGACAGTGTAGCCCATCGAATGCACCATCGACGCGACGAGGGCTGCATCTGCCTTTCCGCCGTCAGAGGAGTCCCTCAAGACGTCGGCGAGGTGCTTGGGCGTTCCGCCGCCGCCAGAAGCGATGACCGGGACAGGAACGTTCTCGGCAATCATCCTCGTGAGGTCGAGTTCGTAGCCGTTCCTCACGCCGTCAGCGTCTATCGAGTTCAAAACGATTTCCCCAGCTCCGAGCGACACCGCCCTTTTCGCCCATTCAAGAGCGTCCAGGTCGGTCTTCACGCGGCCTCCGTTTATGTAGACCCGGTAGCCACTTGGGCAGTCGCCGTCCTTGGCGGCATCCATTCCAAGCACGATGCACTGGTTGCCGAACACGCGCGCGCCCTCGGTTATGAGAGAGGGATTCTTCACGGCCTGCGAATTCAAGCTCACCTTCTCCGCGCCCGCGAGTATGGTGGAGCGTATGTCCTCGATTGTTCCGATGCCGCCGCCCACGCAGAACGGGATGAAAACTTTTGACGCGACACGCGAAATCAAGTCGAGAATCGGCCCCCTTCCGCGCGCGGAAGCCATTATGTCGTAGAAGACAAGCTCGTCCACGCCCTGCCTGTAGTATTCCGCCGCCATTTCGACAGGGTCTCCGATGTCCACGTTGTTCTGGAATTTCACACCCTTCGTAGTGCGTCCGTCCTTCACGTCGAGACAGACGATTATCCTCTTCTTAAGCATTCAAGTCTCCTTTTACGAAATTCTCCAAAATCTTGAGTCCCCACTTGCCAGATTTCTCCGGGTGGAACTGGAAGGCCGTGACGCTGCCGGAAGACACGCACGCCGGAACGAGGCAGCCGTAGTCGACAGCGGCCTTGATGATTGAAGGGTCGGTCGGCTGGATGAGATACGAATGGACGAAATAGAAGTCGGAATGCTCCGGGACTCCATCGAGAAGAGGGCTTCCGCCGTTCATGTACGAAAGGTCGTTCCAGCCCATCTCCGGGATTTTCAGAAGGTCGGGCTTTTTCCAGACGCTCGAAAAATGGCGGATTTCCCCCTTCAATATCCCAAGGCAGTCGACATCCCCCTCCTCGGAATGCTCGAATATTATCTGCGAGCCGAGGCAGATTCCCAAGAGCGGCTTTCCTGCGGCCGCCCAATCCTTCAAAAATCCGTCGAAGCCCGTAGCGGAAAGCTGCTCCATGGCGTATTTCGCCTCCCCCACACCGGGAAAGACAATCCTGTCGCACTTCTCCAAATTCTTCGGATTCTTCGACAGGACATAGGGAGCGTCCAAGAAGGCCAGCGCCCTCTCCACGCTTTTGATGTTTCCTGCGTTGTAGTCAACAATTCCAGTCATCGTGTTCTCCATCAATAAATCTGTTGCGAATTCCTGAAAATTCTAGCTTACGAAAAAAAGTGTAGTCAATAGATAAAATGGCGGAGAAAAAACACCGAAAATAGATTCATGAGCACTTTCATTCCAATAATAAAAACAGTCATCTCAGACCCGAAAGTCATAATCGCGACTGTGCTGATAGTCATCTACTTCGAAATCGTCACGGCAGTCGTGCGCTACAGGAAAAAGCCGCCGGTCAAAAGACGCTCGCATTTCTCACCGCCTCCTGTAGCCGACGAGAAACCCGCCGAATCGAATGCAGAAGGTGAAAAAAGCGAAGGAGAGGATTCCTGATTCTACCCTCGACGAACGCCGCCGAAAGGATTTTTCTTCCGATGGCGTTTTTTTCGTCTATGTCGACCTTCCCTCTCCACAAACCAGAGCATATTTTCACACGCCGCTCAGAGACAAGCTGGGAGAGGACAGACGCAGTGTCGCTGTCTTCCCAGACGTTCATTCCGAAAACGCCAAGCTTCATTTCATTGAACAATTCCGAAAGCTCAGATGAAAGCGCACTCCTATCGAGGACGCGCCTGTTCCGTTTTACGAACCTGTGTGCGAACTCGGCGTCCCAGGCTTTCCCCTCCACATTCCGCCCGTCCTTTCTCGCGTCGCACAAGTCGCACCCAGAGCACACGGTCTTCTCGCCTCCGAGATAGTCGAGCATGAACTGGCGGCGGCAATTTTTCTCAAGCACGAAATCCCCCATCACGCGCTCGCGGCTTTCCGGCGGAGCCTTCTCGTAGCGGTTCATGTCCGCATGGTTCCAAATCAGAACCGAGCGCACGTCGTCGCCCTTCCTTCCCGCCCTGCCCGCCTCCTGAATGAAATTCTCCAAATGGCTCGGAGCGTCCAGATGCACGACGGAATAGATGTTTCCCTTGTCCATTCCCATTCCGTAGGCGCACGTCGCCGTCAAGATTCCGTCGTCGGAATCGAAGAACCACTTTTCCACGGCAAGCTTCTCCTCTTTTGTCATGCCGGCATGGTAGAAGCGGACTTTCTCCACGCCGAAAACCTCGACAAGAATCCTCGCCATGTTCTCCGTCCGTGGGCGGGTCGCGCAGAAGATTATCATCGGCTTTCTCATCCGCACTGCGCATTCGAGGGCGGCCTTCTCCTTGGCGTACGCGTGGAGAACCGAATAGTGGATGTTCGCCCTGTCGCTGTCGCTTTTCAGAAGATGGTAGTGGCCGCCGAAGAGAATCTCGCCCACACGGTTTAGAACAGGAGGAGAAGCCGTGGCGGTGAACGCCGTGACGATTTTCACGTTCAGCTTCCTGATTATCTCTCCGAGCGAGAGATAGGCGGGACGGAAGGAGTCGCCCCATTCGGAGACGCAGTGCGCCTCGTCTATCGCGATGTGGGCTATGCCGCATTTCGACAGCCTCTCCACGAGCGCGCCGCCTTGAAGGACTTCTGGATTCGCCAGAATCACCTTGGCTCCTTCGGAAATCTTCCTGAAATTCTCCTCCCGCTCCTCGAAAGACTGCCCACCCTTGAAGACCACGCAAGAAATGCCGCCCTCGTCCATGCGCCTCTTCTGGTCGGCCATCAAAGCCAGGAGCGGATAGAAGACGAGCGTCGGCCCCTTCAAAATCAAGGACGGAACCAGGAAGCACATGGATTTTCCGGCACCGGTCGGAAGAAGGACGATTTGGCGGCCACGGCAGAATTCGTCGTCGTCAAGGTTGTCGAAGAAAGAAGAATCAGCCTCGATGTTTTTTGAGGCATCGAGAATGTTCGAGACGACGAGACGCTGCCACGGGAAAAGGAAGCGCACCCCGAAAGCCTTTTTGGCGGCCGCGGTCGCATCGTCGTCCTCGGTTTCGATTTCGTCTGCCTCGCTCATCAGGACGCGCCTCTCGAATTCGGCATCGTTTTCGGCATCGAGGACAGTCTGGAAGTCGGAACCGAATTCCTCGGCGTATCTTATTTCTGAAAAATCAGCATAACGGGAATTTTTGTTTTCCATACAATCTACTTATCCGCTTTTTTTCGTTTTGTGCAAAAATCCACATCGTTTTTGAAAAAATGTATTAGATTTTCAGAATGGACAAAAAATTTTTCACAAAACGGATATTATCAAGCGGACTTGACGAGATTTCGTTCGGAAAAGTCAGGATGACGACTTTGATGAGCGAAGAGAGCGGACACCTTTTCACAGTCGAAGGCCCGGACGGGAAAAGCCCGATAAAGACGGAGAAATGGAATTTTTCAGGAACTGAAAAAGACGAGGACGGAAAAATCCATCTGTGCGGAGAAATCTTCGAGAATCCGATGTCGGTCTCGGAGGCTCTCGACAGGCTAGAAGAATCGAAAAAGGCAGGGAACGACGCGGAACGCAAGAAGATGGAGAGGAAAATCGCTTTCGCCGAGAGAGTCATCTCTCACGCGATTGAAAACGGAATCGAAATCGGAGGAACTGGAGGAGACGGAATTCTCGTTTCCGAAGACTGCACGATGGCGCTTTTCCTTCCAGAATCGATTTTCGACATGTGCGTGACGAACGGGAACGGACAGGACGGCACCGGCTATTCAAAAAAGCAGGGCTTCTTCATCTACAAGGGCCTTGGAAAACGAGACCAGGCTCTGTTCACGAGAGGCGTCATCGCTTACAAAAGCCTGACCGGGAAATTCCCCTACACAAGCGAAAACCTCTCGCAAAGGCAGACCGACATCTTCGACAGGAAATTCACCCCGACAGCTTACGTCCTGAACGGAATCGACGAGGAATTGTCGGACGCAATCGACGCGGCTCTCTCTCTTCCCATAAAATTCGAGCGGCTTCCGGGTGAGACGAGGTACAAGAACGAGAAAGCGGACGCTGTCCGGGCAGAGCTTCTGAAACTCGCGTCGTCATTCAAGACGGACTCGTTCGAGAGGGAGCTTTCAAAGGAAGAGCGCGCGCCGGAGCTTCCAGAAGAGGAATTCAACGAGAGGACAAAGAAATTCACGAAGAAAAGGGACTTCAGAATCGGTGTCTCAAGATTCTACAGAAGGAACAGGACACGGATTTTCGTCACGGTTGCAGTCGTCCTGGTCGCGCTCTGGGCGTTCAAGAGCTTCCACGACACGAATTCGCTGCTCGCGACATCGACGGGGCTGACATCAACGGAGACGGCCGCGACCTTCTACACGCAGATGCACAGGGCGGACATCCCGAACATCCAGGAAATCGCGAAAGGAAAAGGCATGAAGGACTTCGTGAACATCATCACGGGCTTCTACGTCATGGGAAAGGAGCGCGAAGGCTACGACGCGAAGAACAGGACAGTCCCGCCGGAAGAGTGGTTCTTCAACAACACAAGCCAAAACCTCTGGATTTACGGAATAACCCATCTGCAAATCGACGGAGCGGACTTCGAATCGGAATTCGACTTTCCACGGAGGCTAGACAAGAAGGAACCGCTGGACGAAGAGAATGGAAAAAAACTTGAGAAGGGCGACGAAACAAGCCACAAGGCGCGCTACTTCTTCATACACACGGACTCGTCGAGAATCAACATCGAAGAGATAAGCGAGGAAATCAGGCTCCAATGGGACGGAAAAAGGTGGATTGTGAAGGAGCTTGTCTCGGACGGAAAATCAAAGGCGAAGACGGTGAAGCTCAAGGAACTTTCGGAGGAATACGAGAGACTTGTAGAAGAGAGCGCAGGCTCCGCAAAGAAGGCAATCGAAACGCTCAGGCAGAAGCATGAATGGATTCCAAGGGACGTGGACCTCGAAAGGGGAGCGGAAAAGCTTTTCAAAAAATACTCGCTAAAGAGAGCCGGAGATTTTCTTTCGGGACTCTGACGCTCTGGCGGCGTTAATTTTATTTTGACATTTTTTAAGAAAATGTCATCTTGACAGTTTAAAACGCTCTAATTACACTTTTTTTTTGAAAACAATTGAAAACGGTGGAAATCGTTTGAAACATTTGCAAGAGGAAAGAAATGGAATACAACATTGAGAAACAGCATGCGAAGGGAAAACTCCACGCAATCGAAAGAATCAACGCAATCCTCGACGAGGGAAGCTTCATGGAAATCTACTCCGCAGCACGCCATCAGTGCACGTCGTTCGGAATGGACAAGAAGGATTTGCCATACGACGGAGTAATCACGGGATTCGGAACAGTCAACGGAAGGAAAGTCGCCATCTACTCGCAGGACTTCACAGTGCAGGGCGGAACCCTCGGGAAAGTCCACGGACAGAAGATAGCCGAGGTCATCAAGATGGCAATCGAGATGAAGTGCCCGGTAATCGGAGTGAACGATTCGGGCGGAGCTAGAATCCAGGAAGGCGTCGACGCCCTCTGCGGATACGGCGACATCTTCTACCAGAACGTGCGAGCATCAGGCGTGATTCCGCAGATTTCAATCATCGTAGGCCCATGCGCCGGTGGAGCCGTCTACTCTCCTGGACTCACGGACTTCATCTTCACAGTCGACAAGATTTCTCAGATGTTCATCACAGGCCCGAAAGTCGTGAAGCAGGTCATGTTCATGGACATCACGGAAGAGGACTTGGGCGGAGCCGCAATCCACTCGCAGAAATCGGGTGTCGCCCACTTCAGGTGCGCGGACGAGAACGGCTGCTACGAGAAAGTGAAGAAGCTCCTCGACTACATTCCGCACTACTACGGCGACAAGGCTCCGTTCGAGGACAAGTCGAAGACGAAGCTCGGCCTCTTCGGCTCAAAGACCGAGGCAGGCTTCAAATTCGACGAAGCCAAAATCGAGGCGATAAAGACGATTCTCCCGGAAGAGAGCAAGAAGGGATACGACATCAAGGACGTAATCAACGCCGTGGTCGACGACGACTCTTTCTTCGAGACAGAAGAGGAATTCGCGCAGAACGCCGTGACAGGCTTCGCAAAAATCGAAGGAAAGACAATCGGCATCGTCGCCAACAACCCGAAATCGTTCGGCGGACTTTTGAACTGCGACGCGTCCATGAAAATCGCCCGCCATGTCCGCTACTGCGACTGCTACAACATTCCGCTCCTGAACTTCGTTGACGTTCCAGGCTTCCTCCCAGGCCCGCAGGAAGAGCAGAAGGGAATCATCCGCCACGGAGCGAAGGTCCTCTACGCCTACTCGGAAGCGTCTGTGCCGAAAGTCACAGTCATCACGAGAAAGGCCTACGGCGGAGCGTACATCGCGATGTGCTCGAAGCATCTCGGAGCCGATTTCGTCTACGCATGGCCGAAGGCTGAAATCGCCGTCATGGGTGCCGAGGGCGCGACAGGAATCCTTTTCGCGAAGGAAATGAAGGACCCGGCGAACGCGGCATTGGTGGAACAGAAGAAAGCAGAATACACTCAGACTTTCATGACACCGACAATCGCGGCGCAGAGAGACTACATCTCGGCGGTCATCAACCCGGAAGAGACGAGGGCGAGGGTCGTCCAGAGCTTCAAGCTTCTTGAGGACAAAGTTTCTTCGGACAGGATTTGCAAGAAGCACGGAAACATTCCGCTCTGATTCAGCATTTCTGACTGCGCATTGCGTTTCTGCAAATAGAGCGCACAATGCATAAAGGAATCCCGCTGTCAGTCAGACAAGGCTTGACGGGCAGCGGGATTTTTTATTGTTTTCCCCCATCCCTAGTTTGTGCAGTCGGAGCTGACGGCGTAGGCGTATGAGTTTTCGCAAAGACCGGCTCGGAGTTCTCCGTTTTGGTTGGAGAAACCAGCTTCGGCACGACCGTAGACTGGAGATGAATCATTTCTTGAAGTCGCTGTGGCTGGAACGGAAGCTCTGCCATTGGCATCTTCTCCAGCTTGACCTGCGACTGACACAAAATGAGGAGAATCCAAATCTCGGCCAATCTCAGTTTTTACAACTATGCCATATTCTTTACTCTCATCATTGATTTTGTCGTTTATGAACTCAGTGACTTTATCAACACCATCGCCCGACCTTTCGATACCAAGATTCAAGGCTGAGGCCGCGGCGGTCTTATCGAACTCATCACCATTGAAAAAATCAGCCTTTCCGTTCAACATGTCGGGCGTTATGTCGATTCCATAAACGTTCGACGCGGCCTCGGCAAACGCTGTCACGGCGCAACCAGTGTTCGACAACGTTTCAACGTGGACATTACCGGCGGAATCCGTGTAAGTGTATTCCGCCTTTCCGTCACCGAGCTTGTCACTTCCCCACTCGGAGTCCTGCATCCAGTATTCGGTGAATCCACTGTCGTTCGCATAGCCGCTGCGGCTGTTGTTGGTGGCCATCTCGTATCCGTCAGCGTCGAAGAAGTCCACAGGGTTTGCATCGCAGTACGAATACCAGTTCCGCCCATCCTTGACAGGATCAACCGTTGTGAACCGTGAAATGCGCGGCATGTAGTCGCGATGTCCGAAATCGTACGTGCCGGAAGCCTCGTCGAGCCGCTTTCCGATGAACGAGAAAACAGGAGAGGAAGAGCCATAGCAAGAACCGAAAGCGTCGTATCCAACAGAGGAGACATCACCGTTCTCACCGACGAACGCTTTTACCGTTCCAACGGAATCGCACAGAAGAATACTGCAGAAAGAAGCAGAGCCTGACGACGAACCGACAGAAGCAAAGCACACGGGCGACAAGCCGGATGCGTAAACAGGTGCGACAGATGCAGCCACCCCCGCTCGAGTGCCGCTTGAAGACGAAGGCGCGCCGATGTCCATAGAATCATCGCCATCATCTATGAAAATGTACCTTCCAGACGAAGCCGAGCCACCATCCGCCCCTCTGAATCCGTCTGCAGAAGCGTAACAGGAGCCATCATCAGCCAGAGCGGAATCCTTCGTGAACAGTTCCCGCAGACTGAAAGCGTCGAAGACGGTCGTTTTCGTGCCAGCCATGTTTCTACGCCCGAAAAAGTCATAACCGTAGCTCGTATCCCTGACATCGCCACCCGAACAAGTGACAATGGAGCGTTTCATCCTGTTCTCTGCGTTGTACTCGAAAACCGAAGTCGCCGAATTCGTGATTTTCTTTGTCATATTTCCGTTTCTGTCGTATGTGACGGACAGCCCCCGAAGAGATGGGGACGCTCCGGCCGCAACCAGCCTGTTCTCGCCGTCGTAGCCGTAGAAAACGCGCCCGACAGGAGTTGACCTTTCGACAATGTTTCCTTCCGAATCATACAAGAAGGACTCTTTGAGCACGTTTCTGTCCACCGAAACTCGCCCACCCCCCGAAGAGGACATGAGACTCTGGAGTTCCGCGAACGCCCCCGCCCTGACAGCGAGCCGCGAGACATCGACAGAAGAAGGAGACGCGCCCGTGGAATCCTCGAAGAATACATCGAAATGAGACTTCAGCGACTCGGAATATGGATAGGACACAGAGCTGAGACGGCCGAACTCATCGTACTCGTAGCACCTGATGTCCATGTTCGCGTCGACAGAGTGTGTCAAATGACCATCCGAATCATACAGGGAGCCGTCAACGAAAAGGACAGCTCCTGAAGGATCTCGCCCGACACGCATCGAAAGTCGGCCGGCCTTGTCGTAGGACGACGAGACCGTCTCCCTGGACGAAAAACGTCTGAGCGTTTCCCGGCCGAGCATGTCGTACTCGAAATCTATCTCGGTAACGAGAGGCACGGAATCTGTCGCGACAGAATCGATTATTTTAATTATCTCCCCGTTTTTCCCGTAGAAGTACGACAGATCGCGACCGACACCGCCAGAACTTCTCATTCGCACGACTCTTCCGTTTTTGTCGCGAGAATATTCTGCGGCAACACCGGAGACGACATCGCGGAAAGACGAAAGTTTTCCGAAAGAGTCGTATTCGTACCTGATTTCGCTTCCGCTGTTTTTGGCGAGCACAATCCTTTCAAGCGCGTCGTATTCCGCGTACGAGAATGTACCGTCCGAGCAGGACACCTTCACGGAATGATTTCCACCGTTCACGTTGTACGCCCTTTCGATTCTCTTTGTCCTTCCTTCGAAGTCGGTGGAAGAAAGAATCTTGCCCTCTCCGTCATACGCGAAGGCCGAATCGAATCCGAGCCTGTTCTTCTCTGAAACGACCCTACCGAATCCGTCCAAAGCATATACGTTTCTGCGGCCGAGAGAGTCTATTCTCACGGTCTTTTTTCCATCGCCCGAGTATTCGTAGCTCTCAAGCGCGATGCCGTTTTTCACGACGGAAACGAGCCGGCCGGCATCATCATAGGAATATTCAGTCGGAGAAGAGAACGGTCTGGAGTCGGCGAGGACTACACGTGACGAGTCGTCATATTCAGCCCGATAGATTGCCCCGCACGAATCCTCCACCTGGATGCAATTTCCGAACGCATCGTACAGGAATCGCTTGAAAGATCCGTCGGGATACAATTCCCTTACGACCTGACCGCGCGCATTGTACTCGAACAACGTAGTGTCGCCGGAAGCGTTAATAGAAGCTGTCTTGCGACCGAGAATGTCGTACGAGGACCTTCTTTCATTACCCTCGCCATCGATTTCCAAGACGGTGTTTCCGAACGAGTTTCTTACAGAAGTTCCGACCCGCACACCGCCAACACTCACGTCGACCCGCCTGAAGCCATCCGAATACGAGAAATCCTTTCTCAAAAGCACCTCGCCGGACGGAGAGCGCGCCTCCTCGAAAAGTACATGACCAAGCGCATCCCTGACGACGACAGCAGTTCCCTTCACTGTCTTCACCTCGGAGATGTTTCCGAAGCAGTCATAGGAATACTCGGTCGCATTTCCAAGACGGTCAACCTCCCGTTTTTTCCAGCCGTTGTCGTAATATTCGATTTTGTTGAACGAGTTCTTCGACCCGCCAACCTCCCTTGCGCCCAAAAGCCTTCCGCTTGCAGAATCGTACACAAACTCTATCGAGCCCTGTCCGACCGACGAACAAGAAGAGATTCTTCCAGCAGGCGAATAAGAGACTTCCATCAAGGATATGCCGTTCGCAGTCTCTCGGACTATGTTCCCGAACCGGTCGAACTCAGAAGAAAAGACTCTTCCGTCTCCGCGAGTCTCAATGGCAATCTTTCGGTTCGCGAAAAAAGACGTGTCGAACGAAGACATCCTCTTTCCATCCTGCAAGACGTTTCCGTCGATGGAGGAGAAACCCGTCGTGGACGCGGCGATTTTTCCGTTCTTGAACGAATATTCCAACGCCCAACCATGAGTTACAGAATCGCAGGACGGAGCGAATGCGTTCCAATCCACTTTTTTTGATATCCGCCCCGAACGTGTGTACCCGTATGAGGAGACGAGAGTCTTCGGAACAGATTTTCCAGACGAATCAATCCCCGACACGCTCACAGAGACAAGGCGAAGCGCACTGTCGTATTCGTAATGAGTGGTCCGACTCTCGCCTGTGCGCAAATCGGAAACAGTCTTCTCCGTAACGCATTTTCTTGGAGAGTAGACGCAGACAATCTCTGTCCCGTCGCTGACAGTCGTTTTGACAGAATGCGGGGAGTATGCGTAAGAATGAACGATTCCAGCCTCGTCGACAATTTCAGAAACGCGGCCGATGGAATCATACTTCCAAGTTTTTACTGATGAAGGTGAGGACTCTCCCGATTTGAACACGGACTTTTTCGTCATCTGAGAAAGATTGTCGTACTCGTATTCGCTGACGTTTCCAAAAATGTCGGTCGACCTCTTCATCAATCCGTTTTCGAACACAAGCTCGGCCGTCTTTTTTCCACCGACGTACATCCCTTGGAGATTGCCGAACCCGTCATACTCGAACACGGTGACGACGCCGTCCCTGTCAGTTTTCGAAACAAGCTCTCCGTCCAAATAGGTGAAGTGCTCCTCGCTTCCGTCCGAATACTTCACGCGAGAGACGTTGCCCATATCGTCGTAGAAAAATTCAGTCGTAAGGATATCGCCGACAGAGCGCGTTTTTTTTCCGTCATCATCATACTCGAACGAATAGGACGAACCGTCGGGGTATTTTTGAAGAACTGTGTTCCCCTTCGAATCATAAGAATAGAACACGCTGACACCATCATGGTCGATGTACTCGATAGAGGAGCCATCCTTGTCGTAGACGAACCGCTCCGTGAACCCGAGTTCGTTCGTCGTCGAGACGACACGGTATCTGGCCTTGAACACCGGCTCACCCGAAAGCCCTTCGTCATCGCTGACATCCTCGCAGTCATCGCCGGAGTCATCGTCGGGGAAGAGCAACTCGGTGTCGTACTCGATTGCCACGAAAGCGCCGTCCGGCTTCACGATCCTCACAAGCCTGTCGTCGTCATATTCAAACTTCTTTGAGCCACCGTCGAAATCTGTGACGGATGAAAGCAGTTTTCCGTCGTATCCGTAAGAGACAGTGCGTGTGCCATCAGAAATCGACGTTATGCAAGTCGAATCCCTTTTTACGGAAATCGAGCGAGAACCGCCCAAAACTGACTTCAAGGTCACCCTCGCAACACGCCCGTTTTTCGACGTGAAGAGCACTGTAGTTCCGTCCTTCCGCTCTATCGACGATATGACGCCGTACTTGTCGAACTTCCGCTTTTCTCCATCGGAACAAAAAAGGACAAATCCGTCTTCGCCCTCCTCAATTCTGACATTTCCTTTCAATGAAGAGAACGCAGGCTCGAAGACACCCTCGACAGACGACTTGAAGATGTTCGGATTTCCGCTGTCATCGACATACATCAGCATATCAGGTCCGATCGAATCGCACGAGACGGAAGCCTCGCCGTATGAAGTGTACGAGCAGAGCCGCTTGTTCTCCAAGTTCCTTTCAAGATACCTTCGGAAGCGGCGCTGCTTCTCAATGAACTCCTCCAAATCGGAATAGGTCTCCAAGCACTGCTCGTACTCAGAGGAGTTCGCCTCCGCCTCGGCAAACTTCGAAACAGAGTCCAGTTTTTCCTGGAGAAAAACCATGAGAGCGTCGTAGTCCATTTTGCAATAGTCTGACCAACGCTTGAGTTCCGCTCTTCCCCGTATGATTCTGCAGTCGAGGTTCGTCGTCCATTTGCGGCCGAAAGAGCCGTAGCTTGACACCTCCGGAGTGTCGGACGGACTCGACGTGTAGTTTCTCACGACGCTGAAAAGGCTCTGCCCCACGGCGATCGTCATATCCGTCGCCGACGTCGTGTACAGTCCCCTCGAGAAAATGACAGGATCGCCGACAACGGTGACTGCCTTGCCGTCGGAGTCCGTAACGAGAACCGCGTCCGTAGTGTCTGAACGAGACACCGAGTACCCGTTCTCCTCGCAGGCTTCCTTGAGTTCCTCATAGGCCTCCTCCACCCTTTCCATCAGTTCGTTGATGGTCTCCTCGTCCGCGCCATTTTCTTGAGCCTTGTGCAGTTCCTCGACGGCGTTGTCGTAGTTCGACATTGCGCACTCTGGATATCTTTTCTCTGGAGAGTCTCCGTACACATCCCCAAAATCGCTGTACTCATCCCCAGCCTCATCGCCCGATTCGCTCGTCTCGGACGAATCTGACGAATCACCTGAATCATCCGCGAACGCATGGGGAGGGAACGCGAGCGCAGTCAAAAGGAAGAAAGCGATTGCAGACCTTCCCAAAAATCTTGTAATTTTCAAAAACTTCTCCTTGGCAAAAAAAATCAAGTATTAAAACTGAATCGGACAACATTGTCATTTGTCGAAGACGGTGTAGAAGAGTTTGTCCAAAAGGCTTCCTGCGCAAATCTTCGTGGGAACGTAGCCGGTCGCGAAGTTCACGAACTGACTAGTCGAAGGATTTTGATTCCCGCTCACATACAAGTCAGGGTGCGTCGAAAAAACGCCCGGAGACTTCTCGGAGGCGAAGAAGACACCCGGAGAGCACGTCCCGTATGTCGAATTCCACGAATCGACGACGAAAGAAGAGAACGACTCCTCGACGATGTCCGCGTAAAAATAAAGCTCTCCGCATTTCTTGGCGATATTCCTAACAACATCGAGCGAATCGACATAGAAATCGCTTGGAACGCCGGAACTGTACGAGACGCACTCCTTCTCGAAAACCGACAAAAGCGAATCGCGGGCGGAGTACGAATCAATCAAGAGAGCGGCGTTCGACGAGAACGTGTCGAACGCGCTGACAGCGTCCTGGCACGAAGAAAGGTCGAGCACGCAGAACGCGGCGTTCACCGAGTTCTTGTACTGGCTTTTGAACTGGGACATGGCGCACCCGCAGAAGCTCTCCGGCGAGATTGATTCCACGGAAGAAAGAGAGTTGAAGAGCGAGCAGTAATCCCACCCCGACTGGGCTTCCACGGACGGGGAGCCGACCATGAACGAAGAGACGGAGCGGAATTCGTAGGCAGATTCAAGGCATGCGCCGAAGCAAGTGTCGAATCCGAGGAAAGAGAGAGTGTCTCCGTCCAAGCCCTTTGCGACAGCCTGCCTCATGTCGGACAGCGTCATGTACGACGACGAGCCGCCGCCCTCGTCGACAGCGAACGCCCTCGAAAACGCAGCATCTCCGCTCCGCCAGCCCGTTCCGTGCCCCCAGACGACCAGACCGTAGTTTTCGGCCGGACAACTCCTCCTGGCGAACGACAGGAGGGCGGACAATGTGGACTTGCTCGACATGTCGAGTTCTGTGTCGACATCGGCCGACAAGCCAAGCTCCACAGAAGAAAGGCGCTCACTCACGATTCTGTTCGAGTCGCCGCTGTCGTACCGGACTTTGAAAAGCCGAGTTCCGCTCCAGTCGTCGTTTGAAGCGTCGTACCCCTCCGCCCTGTCGAGAAGGACGAGCACGTCCATGCCGGAAGGGAGAACGGCGCTCTCCATCTCGTTCAAGTCCGCTATAGCGTCCGGCTCAAGCGCATTGTCGGCCGCCATGTAAACGACGAGCGTCCACGAATTCCCGGAGCCGCCGCCATGCCCCTCGCCAGAAACAGAGTTCGAGGAGGCGCCGGAATCGAACGAACAGGCAGAGAATCCGAACAGGGACAGCAAGAGCGCAAAAAAGAGGAAGCCGGTTCCGCAAATAAAATCAACAAACCTTTTCATTCAACAGCCTCCCTCGCGCAGTACATTCCGAACGGATCGCTCCATTCGCTTCCGTCCGAATAGACAATTTCCCTGACGTACATGAAATCGATTTTGTACGGTTCGTCGGGAACAACAGTGAGATAGCCGTCCATCGGTATGACGACGGACTTCGACGATCCTCCGGGGACACCGCCGTCAATTTTCTCGACCACGTTGTTCGAACCGATGAACGGATTGTTCCCGTCAGAATCGTACAACATGAACGAGACAGTGAAAGAGCTGACGTCCTTGGACGAACCGTTGTGGAACGTGAACCTCGTTCCTGCGAATTCGTATTCCCTCGCAGACGAACCGAGCTCGAACGAAGCGTCGGCTATCAGGTACGGGCACGAGTCACCGCACATCGTTGAGCAGCCAGTCATCGCGACCGCGGCCAGCACCAATCCACCAATAAAACTTCTTCTCATTCATCCACCTCCTCGGTCTTTCCAACAAGCGAGGAAAGGCTCCTCTTGATTTCCTCCGCGGCAGGCGCGTTCCCTTCAGCCACACGCCTCCTGTACTCGATCAAATCCGAATAGAACCGGTGGAGATCGCTCACGCCGTCTCCTTGTCCGACTTCCTTCATCATCTTTTCCGAGCCGTCCAAGTCGCCGGCCCTGATCGACTCCTCTACCCTGCGGTAAACATCCGCCACGCTCTCCACCCGGACGACGAGCACTGATTTCCTGTCGAAAAAGTCCACCTTCTCGTCCACGGAGCTCCAGCCACTGCCGCCCCCCTTCATCGAAAAAGTCCCGGCCTTCATGCCCGGAACGCGGAACATTCCGTTCACTCCGCTGACGACACTCTTTCCAAGCCCGAACGAAAGCCTATAGCCAGGAACCGGATTCCCATTCCCATCGCAAACACGGCCCACAAGAACGCCCGTCCCCTCGAAGCCATCAGACGCGCACGAGAAGAGCGAAAGAGCCGCAGCCAGCAAAAACAAATAAGCGCGCCTAGTTCGCATCGACCACCTCGCTTGTCACTTTTCCCTCCTGCGACCTGTAGTAGACGAACGACCGCGTCCCCTTCCGTATCTCGCCGATTTTCACGCGTGGCGGAGCCGCTCCCCCGTCGGCCACGAGCAACGCCTTGGACACCGAGACATTTCCGTCTTCCGGGGCAGTCTTCCGACCACCATGAAGTGGCTTTTCCTTCGGCTTTTCCCTGTCCATGAAAACGTCGCTGTACTCGCCAAGGACAGAAAGAGGATTGTCGAATTTCGAAATCTCTCCAGAAAGGTTCTTCAATGAAACAGAGACAGAAACGAAGAATCCGTCGCAGTCGACAGAGACGGCCGTCTCGCACCAGCCGCTAAGCCTCGCGCACTCGGAAACGGAGAGAAGAGTCCGTCTGAGCTTGTCAGGTTCGCAGACGAAGGAGATGGATGATGTGTCCTTCGAGGACTTCTCTGAAAGGACATCAGAGCCTGAATCGAAGACGCACCCCCTCAAAAGCGGAATCACGTTGTCCACTTTCGCGAACGATGACCTGATTTCTCCCGACGAATCGACGACGACCGGGACGACAGCCTTCGCGGCCATCTTCCTGTCGTTCACCTTGGCCGCGAAGTTGAACTGGGGTTTCCCTGAACTGTACGAGACGACGCAGTAGTTCGCCGCCGCCACGTCCTCGCTGTTGCAGCCGGATATCGCGAACGAGCATTTTCCGTCAAGCCACGAAAGATTCGTGACGCGGCCGCCCTTTGAGCGAACGGATGCGAGAACCGCCGCGAAAAGTTCCTGAGGAGCGAGGAGAGCGGCGGAGGCTGTCGGGCCGGATTCAGAGGAGTCCGCCACAGCGCGCCCTGAAACGGGAACGGAAGAGTCTCCACTGCGGGAGGATAAAAGCCAGACCGCGGCGAATGCGGAGAGGAAGAGTGCGGAGAATGCGATGATTTTCGCGGAACGGCCGCCGGAGACGAAGACAGCCCTCTTCGGAGCCCCCTCAAGATAAAGGCGGCTTCCCTCCGACACCCCCCGCATGTACGAAGAGAGCCGCTCCCGCTCCATGACCGCCACGTCGGCGAACACGCCTCTGCGACGGAGAGAGACGCGTGAATCGTCCACGCTCTTCGACACGGAATAGTTCGGATGGATTTTCTCAAGCTCCCTAACGACGAAATTCCGCCTTTTCCGCCCGAACATGAACCGGACAGGAAGCCGAATCGAATACAAATCGTAGTCGTCCTTTTTCACAAACACTTTTTTCATAAGACACCTTTTTTACTTAGAATGAAAACGCGTCCAGCGGCGGCCGGACAACGCCTTCCCGGAAAAGCGGAAGCCCTTCCGGGGTTGTTTTGTTCCGCGCGGAGAAGCAGTCACTTTTTCGCCGCGCCCTTCACAGAAAGTTTTCTTTTTCCCTCCCAACCGCACTCGTACAAGACAGAGCCGTCCTTGAATCCGAGCGCGGAAATTTCTATTTTGATTTGAGGATAGAGCGACGAACACATCGCCTTCCACGATTCGACAGCCGAGGCGACGTCCACATCCACGTCATGCGTTTGTGTCCCCCAGTCCGGGCCGACAGCGTCGAACGAATCCGCTATGAAGGAATCCCTCACCAACCCGGCTCTCATTGAATCCACGCTACGCTGCAAAAGCGCAACTTCCCCCGTCAGCGCGAAAACGAGAGGCATGAACATCGCGACGACGACCGCCGACAGCACACTCTCAAAAAGCGACATCGAACCAGTCCCCCTCCACCTCCTCGTTTCCGCCGTCAAGGCTATCCTCGAACGACGATCGGGCCTTCTCCAACGCCGCGATTTCAGCCCTCTTCGACGACACGACAGAGCAAAGCGCAGCCGACACGGAAAGCATCACAACTAGAGACGGGAGAAGCGAAAATCCACGGGAAAGCTTCTTCGATGGGAAGAGCCTATTCCCACGAAACAATGTCCATGTCATTCTTCTCCCCTCCAAGGACTCCGTCCGCCCCGAGCGACAGCACGACAAACGGAACGCTCTCAGGCGCGCCGTCCGGGAAAACCTCCCCGCTCCGCCTATAGACGTACTCGTTTCCCCAAGGATCCAGCGGGATTCTCCTTTCCGTGTACGGTCCGTTCCATCCGTCAGAAACAGGAAACAAGACAGGCCTCTCCCAAAGGGCCGCAAGCCCCTGCTCCCCCGTCGGGAAAGAGCCGCAGTCGATGTAGTACGACTGCAACGCCGCCTTGAAGCTTTCTATCTGTGTTCTCGCGTTCGCGACCCGCGCCCGCTGCACCATCTTGAAAGCCGCCGCACCGACCTGCGACGCGAGAATCGCCGACACCGCAAGGACTGCCAGAGTCTCAACGAACGAGAATCCCGCGCCGAGATTCCCCGAAAGACGCATCCTCCTGTTCCTCCACTTCATTCTGCGGAACAAAGCCAAAACCTTCTTCAAAACACACCTCCCTGTTTTCGCGCGATGCAAAAACACAAATCGAATCATAAAACACCCCCCACGACACTCTTCATGACGATTGCGAGAAAGACCGCGGCCGCGCACAGGAGAACGGGCTGCTCGAACGAAAGAACCGTCTTCCGCCACTTCTCACTTCTCTTCTCCACGGCCTCGGCAACCTTGGAAAACGCGCCTCCGTTGCCTCCAGCGGCCGCCACGGACAGGCTCGAAAAAGCCGCCCTCGACTCGAACATGAACCCGGCCTCCGAAAGAGCCTTTCCGAACGCGCCGGGCACATCCCCGCCTTCCATCAAATCTGACTTGACAGCCACCAGGGCGGCGCACAACCTCGGGGAATCCTCAACCACACATGCGGAACAGTCGATCGCGTCCACCACCGGCACCCCGCAGTCGCTCAAGAACGAAAGCGACCGGAACAGAGAGACGCACGGATCGACCGCAAGACACCTTCTTAGAACCGCCACGAACGCAGCCGCCACCGCCGCGAGGAAAAAGGCTCCGACCGCGCATGAACGGAGCGCGCCGTTCCTGAATGAGTCATAGTCGACACCGACGCCAAGCAGAGGACCGCCACCGTCAGCAGTCGAAAAGACCGACGAATAGGAGAGGAGCGCGACAACCGCGCACACGGCCGTCAAAAATACAATGAAAAGAGGATATGCGACCGCACCCACGAATTTCTCCCTCGCGCTCCTCCGCTCCGAAAGCGTCCGGGAAAGGTGCGCCATCGTCGCGGCAAGGCTTCCTCTCGACTCGGCAGCCGACACGAAAGCCACATACCAATCGGGGAACACAGCGGAACGACATGTCATCACCGCCACCGAAAGCATCTCCCCCACGTCCACGCGAGCCCTCACCTCGGCCGCAATCTTTCCGTCCAGCACCGCCAGACTTCCAGAAAGGTCCATTCCTGAATTGAGGAGCTCCGAAAGCCCCTCGGTAAAAGCCAAAACACTTCCGCCTTTGTCCATCGAATCCTCCAAAAATCACAACAGCCTCACGTCCGCCTCAATCGATGCCAATCCGCGCGCGAACGAAAGCCGCTGGAACACGACGCCCCTGAGACATGCCGAAACGTCTTCCTCGGAAACGCCAAGCCCCCGAAGCCGCGAAAAAGACTCGCCCACACCGGACGCGTGCATGGTCGCGAGCACGAGATGGCCTGTCAAAGCCGCCCTTACGCACACTTTCGCGGTCTCCTCGTCCCGAACCTCCCCGATGAACAGGACATCGGGGTCCTGTCTGAAGACGAACCTGAGAGACTCGGCGAAATCCATGCCGGAACGCGCGTCCACCCGGATTTGAGTCGTCCCCTCAAGGACATACTCAGGCGGATCCTCTATCGTGATTATCTTTCTGCCGCCGCCGGATTTTTTCTGGACGAAACTGAGCATTGCTGCCGCCGTCGTCGATTTTCCGCTTCCAGTGGCCCCGCAGACGAGCACAAGCCCGAATTCGAGAGATGCCATCATGCGAATGTCATTCTGTTGGGAAGCGGGAAATCCCAGCGAACCGATTTCAAGAGGAACGCGGCCAGGATCCAGAAGACGAAGGACGACAGACTCGGCACATTCTTCGCCCAACGCCACCGAAGAGAACGACGGCTCGGCTTCCTGCGGAGAACGGCCACCGGACACGCACGGGACGCACGACACGCGCACTGAGACGCGCCTGTCCCGACCGCCAATGGAAGAGTCGAACGAGAACTGACCGTCCTGCCCCCTTCTTGCGTCCATCAAATCAAGTTTCGAAAGCGCCTTGACCCTGCGCACAAGTTCTCCGTTTCTTCCAGAAGACAACTCGCAATACTGTTCCATAAGACCGCAGACCCTGAACCTCACCCGCAGCTCCTCGATGTGGATGTCCGTCGCCCCACGCTCCACAGCAGCCGAAAGAATCGAGTCGAGGAGCACCACGGTCACGCTCTCGTCGCGCTCATCCCCTTCCCGCTCCTTCACGGCGAGACCACACGAAGCCGCGCCGCCACTTCCATAGGCCTTTCCACCGTCGCTTTTCCCATATCCGATGGCGGCTTTCTTCCTGACGACATCCTCCGAGACCTCAACGAAGGAGACTGTCCCGTCAAAAACGCCGTTGCGCCTGAAATGCGCCAAGGCAGATTTCTCAAGCTTCTCCCGGAGTCCGTCCCTGCCCGAATCAGTCGCGCCGGACATGCCGAACACAATCCCCGACAAGGACTCCTCCAGCACGCACACAGAGTTGAAAATGCAGAACCGCGCGGAAAGCTCGAACGTCACCATACGAACTCCTCGTATGCCCTTCTCATCATGTAATCCGGGTCGCCGTCCGCTTCGTTTCCGACATTCCCGCAATCAGGCTCGAACACGTCCGCAGTCGGGACGAGATAGATGACAAGCTCAGTACGCTCCTTCGACTTCTCCACCGACTTGAACAGCCTTCCCAACAGAGGAATCCTCGAAAGAAATGGGACGCGGGACACAGCCTCTCCTTCCTCCTCCTGCACAAGCCCGCTCAAGACCACAGGCTCGCCAGACTTCGCCCTGACCTCCGTCGTAACGACCTTCTCGCTGGACGGCGGCGGATTTCCAGTCGTAGAGGACAAGTCCGTTCCCTGTCTTGAGACGGATGCCGACACCCTGCTCGTTATCATTCCGTCGCCGGTGACGATTCCCGTGACCTCAAGCTTCAACCCGGAGACTATCTCCTTGGTGACTCCCGAATAGACAGGCTCGCCCGTCTCAGGGTCCAGGTTGTTGTCACGGTAGCGGTACGTGTTCGTGTTCTGGAAGCTAATGGAGCTTCCAGAGACTCCGTTCAGCGTAGTGTCGGCGTAGACCTTTGCCTTCGACTGCGTTATTGCGGTCTGGAGAGAGGCCGCGAATTTCATTCCGAACGCTGAAACTACATCCATGTTCAAGTCGAGGACGCTTCCGAGGGACGCGGAAGCCGAATTCATGTCGCCCAACGAGACGCGCCCCGCCTTCAGGCTCGGTTTCCAATCGCTTCCGTCGATGTCCTGGTACTGCATTATCAAAAGGTCGTAGCTCACACGGGAAACAGGTCTGTCGAATTCTCCAAGACGCTCAATGAGCCTTCCATAAGCCTCTTCGCTTCCTGTGAAATAGAAGCTGTCCCCCATGCCCGAATCCGAGACCGAAGACTTGTCTATGAACGGAGGTATGTTCTTCATGAAGTCCGCCGTCCTTATGTATTTGAGTTTGACGAGCCTTGAATCGGCCGCCACATCGGATGCCGCAAGGAAAGCCGCGAACTCAGAAGCCTCCTCGTCGGTCGAGAAGTGCATGAGCCTGCCGCCGTCGAGCGCGAGAGTCTGCACGGAGGGAAACCGTCTCGAAGAAAGCTGGATGAAATTCTGCAGCGGAACGTTCTTCACCTCCGCCGTGCGCCATTTTCTCCCAGCGGACAAGGCCTTGTCCTTCACCTTCGATGTCGAGAGGAAATAGACGTCCCCCTCCTTCGCAATGTCCGTTCCGCCGAGGACGCAGAGCCTTGAAAGGGCCTCGTCGAAATCGGCCGCGGAATAGCTCGCGCGCAGGATTCTCGCGTCGCTAGAAAGTGAAAAGCAGAACTCCTTCCCCGCCGCCTGGAAGAGACGCTCCGAGGCGTATGACACAGGCGAATTCTGTATGTCGCACACCCATTTCCCGTCCTCGTCCTGCCTGAACTCGGCCTTTCCGTTCTTCAACGAAAGAGCCTGCGCGCCCTCCGACCTCGACACATGGAAGAAGCCCGACTCGGTGAGCCTAGCCTCGAATCCTGGACAAAGCCCGGCGATTCTCTTCACAATCTCGTCGACCGTGCAGTATCCAGAGTGCAGACTCATCCTGTTCTGCGGAAGATTCTCGAACGTCACGCACACGCCGGTGCGCTTCGCCACCTCCTCGAACATTCGCGCGGCCGTCACGTCAAGCGCGTCCAACGACATCAAGCCGATGTCGCCACTGTCGAACCTGATTCGGCTTACGACCCAACGTTCGCCGCTCTTGTCCACGAACATCCTGTTGGACTCAAGGAACGCGTCGAAATCGGATTCGAAGTCGTCGCCGGCGAGCCTGAACGTCGCCCTGCCGGAAACAGTGTCGTCCGCGGTGACGGGAAAGCCCTTGTACAGGGAGACGGCGTAGAGAATCTCCCCGATGTCCCTGTCCACGAATTCGAACGACTCCGAACCGCAAACGAAAAGCGCGATGCAAGAGAGAAGCACCGCAAGAAACTTTTTTCTCATATCAACCTCACACCTCTTACTTATCCCGAATTTTTCGTTTCATGCAAAAAATCAAGATAAATTTCTGTTATATGAAAAAAAATCGAAAACAAGGCAAAATCCGTCTAAAACCACCCACGTTTTTATGCTAAGATTGCGGGAACGGGGTAAACGATGATCAAATACTGGCAGCAGACCGAAGGACAACTACACAACGTCTCAAAGGAAGATATCGAAAAGGGAAAAAGGCTCTGGGTAGACGCGAGGAACGTGACTCAATCGGAAATAAAGCAGATACAGTCGGAATACGGAATAGACCAGGAACTCATCATGGACATGATGGACCCCGACGAACTGTCCAGAATCGAAGACTGGAGCGACTACAACAGCGCGATAATGCGACTTCCGGTCTTCAACCCGAACTCGTCCGTCTCGTACACGACAGCTCCGATAGGACTCGCAATCTTCAAGGACACGATAGTGACGATATGCTGGACGGACTGCGAAGTACTCAGGGACATCAGCGCGAACAGGATAAAGGGACTGAGCCTCGGAGACTTTCCGGCGTTCATAATACGCATACTCGCGAGGGCCGACACGATGTTCCTCCGCTACCTCAAGGAAATCAACAGGCGGACGAATTCCATACAGAACGAACTCGACGACCAAATCGAGAACGCCGAGCTGATCCAGCTCCTGAACATACAGAAATCGCTCACTTTCTTCACGACATCGCTCAAGTCGAACCAGCTGCTGCTCGAAAAGATAAGGAAGACGAGGATATTGAAGATAGACTCCGACGATCAGGAATGGCTAGACGACGTGGAGGTCGACAACAGGCAGGCCATGGAGATGGCGGACACCTACAGCCAGATTACAGAGGGAATCATGGACGCGTTCGCGAACGTAATCTCGAACAACATGAACGAGGTGATGAAGAAATTGACGGTCATATCGCTCGTGCTGATGATTGTCTCGGCGATAACGAGTTTCTGGGGCATGAACATACGACTTCCGTTCAGCAACAGCGTGAACACCGACGACTGGCGGGGATTGATTTTCATAATAATATTCTGCGCGACAAGCGCGACGTTCGCCTATTCGATAATGACGTACAACCCGTTCAAGAAGCTTTTCGGAAGGAAAAAGAGGAAAGGCAGAAAATAGCCCGAATAACGAAGATTTTCAGTAGGAGATTTTTAGAATTGATGAACTTTGAATTTTTTGAATCCATTACGAGGAAAAAGAGACTTTTTAAGAGAATCCTCCTCGCCGTTTTTGCTTTGGCGGCGGCCATTCCGTCATTTTCGGAAGGATTCACCTCTCTCGACATGATAGAGCTGAGGCACAGGAACGACGCGCTCTACGACGTGTACACGATAGGAAACTCAAGCCAGTCGTACCCGGCCGAGAGGTGGATAGAGCCGTTCGAGATAAACAAGTACGAGACGACATACGAGCTTTGGCGTTCGACAAAGGAAGTGGCCGAGCACATAGGATTCGTGTTCGCGCACCCAGGCCGCCCCGGCTCCCACGGAAAGACAGGCTCTGACATCGACGAGAAGACAAAGTACCAACCTGTCACATTCATCAGCTGGTACGACGCGGTCGTCTGGTGCAACGCCCTCTCGAAAATACACGGACTGGAGCCTTGCTACAAGTACAGGAACAGGAAGACGAAGGAAGTGGAAGTGCTGACGGACTCGACCGACACGGCGAAGATAGACCTCTCGTACTGCGACTGGAAAGCGAACGGCTACAGGCTTCCGACAGAGGCCGAATGGGAATACGCAGCCACGAAGATAGAGGACGGATTCATGGGAGGGGATTTGGTTTCGGGGCAGGTCATGAAGGCCGGATACGTCTACGGAGACGAAATTTCCGAGGACGACGTTTCGTGGACGCTCTCCAACACCAACAGGACGATGAACGTGGGGACGGCAGGAACTGGCAGGAAGGACGCTGAACCGGGAAGCGGAAAAGCGAACTACATAGGAGCGTTCGACATGGGCGGCAATGTCCTGGAATTCTGCTGGGACTGGTTCGAGCCGCGCTATTCGGCCGTGCAGGGTGGAAAGCGCGCGGCCGGCCCGGAGTACGGAAGCGACCGCGTTTGCAGGGGCGGAAGCTACAGCCCACTCACGATTTTCAGCTCGGCTGGCGACCGGTACCACTACGACCCGAACGAGTACTACGACTTCATGGGATTCAGGGTCGTCCGGTCGCTCTCGAACTAGAGTTTTTTCAACTCGGCGGACTTGACGACCCAGGAGCCGCCTTCCTTCTCCACCTCGACAATTCCGTACTTTCCCTCAAGGAGCGCGCCGGGATTGATTACGGTCGTCGAACCGACACGGCAGACGCCCGCAGACTCGTGGATGTGGCCCGTGACTACGAGGAGAGGCTCGTACTTTTCGATGTATTCCCGGAGTTTCTGGCTTCCTACGTGGATTCCGCCGGGAATCATGTCGCAGTCGGTGTCCTTCGGCGGATTGTGCATTACGAGGACGAGGCTGTTCCATTTCCCGTTCTCGTCCACGCAGTTCTCGGCGGACGCATCGACAAGCGAGAAATCGGAGAGGATTTCGTCCTCGTCCCGCTCGAAAAGCGTGTCGCCTGAGAATTTCGTTCCGCCACCGGCGCCGGCGAACGCCAATCCGTCATGGAACGTGAGAGTGTTCTCCACGGAAATGTCGGCTCCGTCGATTGCGTCCAAGAATTCTGGAGAGTCGCAGTTTCCTATGACAGAGAAAATCGTGTCGTGCTTGGAAAGGAGCTTGTCCAGCACAGGCTTCCCAGTCTCCGGGGAGCCGAACGCGGCGAAATCGCCACCGAAAATGACAGCGTCCACGCTTTTGAACTGTGAATCGAGCTTCTCGATGTTGTCGACGCTTCCGTGGATGTCCGAGATGACAAGAAATTTCATTTAAATCTTCTCCATTATTTTTTTGAGAGCTTCCATCTGCGCTTCCGTTCCTATCGTTATCCTCAAGAATTCCTCGATTCCGGGGGTCGAGAAATGGCGCACGAGTATTCCATCTGCCTTTATCGCCCTGTAGGTCTCCTCGCCCGGCACTCCGTCCTTCTTCGCGAACACGAAATTCGTACAGCTGTCGATTACGAACCAGCCTTTCGCGCGCAGGAAGGAGACGAAATCGTCGCGCACAGAGGCGACCTTCTTGGCGCAGCCGACATAGTACGCGACGTCCGAGCAAGCGGCGATTCCAGCCGTCTGGGTGAGGAAGTCAACCGGAAAATGGTTGAACGAATTCTTTACCGTAGTGACGCACTCTATGAGTTTCGGGTTCGATACGATGTAGCCGAGACGCTGTCCTGCACCGCAAAGCGACTTGGAGAACGTCCTGACGACCACGAGATTGTCGAATTCCTTTATGAGCGGAATCGCGCTCTCCCCTCCGAAATCGACATACGCCTCGTCGACGACGAAAACCCTGTCCTTCGGAGCGCGCCCTATCATCCTCCGCACCTCATCGCGCGTGAGTGAAAGCCCTGTCGGAGCGTTCGGGTTCGCGAAAATCACGCTGGAGTCATTTCCGTTCGCGTCGGAGAGCATCTTTTCAGTGTCGAGCGTCCAGTCTGCCTTGAGGGGAACCTTGTCCAGTGGAATCTGGTAGAATCCGGCGTACACGGGATAGAAGCTGTACGTATGCTCAGGAAGCACAAGTTCCCTGTCGCCGTCGAAGAACGAATAGAAGACGAAGCTCAAAACCTCGTCGGAGCCGTTTCCGCAGAAAACCATGTCCTTCGTCACTTCGAAAGGGATTCTGTCGGACTCGGAAGGCGAGACCGTTCCGTCGGAGGCGACATTCGCGCGGCAGAGGACACCGCCTGTCTCGTTGAGCATTTTCGCTATGGCGGATTTCAGCTCGTTGGAGTCGGGATCGGGGTACAGGCCGAGCCTCTCGGAATGACTAGTCGCGGCATTGACGACGGCCTCGACGACTTTCGGGCTTGGCTTGTACGGATTCTCGTTCGCGTTCAGTTTGATGTATTCCCTGTCCTTCGGCTGCTCGCCAGGAACATAAGGGTGAAGGTTCTTCATTCTGTTCGATATCATTTCGTTTAAAACTCCATGACCTATTTTATACATTCGCGGAACGACAGACAACAAAAGAAACACTTATAGGTCGAATGTCGAGTTTATGCATACCGTAGTTGCAGAAACAAGCTCCCAGCGGGAACCCGCCCATCAAAACGGCAGTACCGCTTCGCGGTGGCTGAGTGTTTTGATGGACGGAACCCCGCTTCCGCTCGTTTCTGCCATTGCACTGTGAAAACTCGACTTTCGCCCTTATAGTTTTTTTTAATAAACAAGCCGAAAATCAATAAAAGAAAAAGGACAAAGAAGATGGCAATCAGAAAACTCAAGAAGGCAATCACGGCCATGGCGGTTCTGGCGGGAGCGGCGGCTATTCATTCGCAGACGGTCACGTTCCACGGATACGTCGACTACTCGATGTACCCTTTGGCGCAGACGTTCTCCAAGGATGCGGAAGGCGAAAAGTCTCACACGGATCCGTCGGCGGAATTCGGCTCGTTCTGCAACGGAACAACGGAATTCAACACGTTCGTGGACATGGCGAATTTCCACTTCGCGCTCGGAATAAAGCTCAACGCCACGCTCGGCTCGTTGAACGAGGACTACAAGACGGCAGACGAATACAGCGGACTTGAGGGAGTCACGACATACTTCCACCAGGGAAACGTGAGGGTGGACCTGCTCAAGGGGCAGTTCCGCGTCCTTGCGGGAAAATTCGACGACTGGAACGGCGGATACGTCGCGGACGGATATGTGATGGAAGGTCAGAACGTAAGGAATCTCGCGGACAAGGACCAGGGGCAGCACTTCGCGGGAATCGAAATTCTTCCATACGGAATCAGGAAGCTCAGCATAATCGGAGGTTTCCCGATTCTTCCTGTCAGCGGAAACGGAGTTGACTACGCGGAGCACAACAAATGGAAGAACCTCGCGAAAAAAGTGAAAATCATGGCGAAATGGAAGCTCGACAACGGAGCGTCTGTCGCCGGAGGCTTCAGGCCTGAGACGCACTACGAAGGAACGTCCAATTATTCAGAGGACAGCTACTTCTCCGAGGCGTTCATGCAGATAAATTCCCCGAAGGCTTCCGAAAATTTCGCATGGAACGCAACTTACGACTTCCGGTACAGGGACGTCGAAGAACTGGACAAGAAAGCGTTCATGCACTATGCGGGGATTTCCAGCAGAATCCGCCTCACCGACTACTTCACGCTCAACGCCGAATACAGGCTCGCATACGCGTCGGAGGACTATGTCGCACTCGACGAAAGGCTCTTCTACGAAACTCTCGGCCTCTGCGCCACATACGACATTCCGAACACGAGCTTCCAGACTGGACTCAAAATCGTGAGGGCGATGGCGAAAGACGGGAACGGCTCGCTGTTCGGCACGGACGCCAGAGTCCAGAGTAACTACAGCGACGACCTTGCGATGACAGTGGACTGGATGCCGTTCGCCGACGATCCGGGGGCAGGCTCGAAGGGAACTTACCACAGCCTCTACGCGTATCCGTATTTCCAGAGGACTTTCAGGAACGGATATTTGAGGACGGGAGTCGAAATACAGCTCACACTCTTCGACGCGGAGGAAAGCACGAAGGCGTTCGGATACAGGGTTCCCCTCGCGATGTGCTTCCGTTTCTAGCGGCAAAACCCGATTTGGAGAAAAAATGAGAACGACACACCTCTTGCTCTTGGCATCGAGTTTCGCCTTCATGTCGTGCGCGTCCTACACGACATACGCGAAATACACAGCCGACACGGAAAACGCCGACAGGATTTCGGCATGGAAAGCCCTCAACACGCAAGACCCGAAGCTTTTCGAAGACGACGACGGAACGTTCTACGTGTACTCGACGGACGCAAGCATCGGAAACGAGCACAAAAGGGGACTTCAGGTGCGGACATCGAAGGACCTCCTGACATGGGAAGCGCACCCGGAGCCGGTCATCGTGAACTGGGACACCGACATGCTTTACTGGCTGGACCAGACACCGGAAACGGCGACTACGAGCGCGCCAACGGTAATCAAGCAGAACGGAAAATACTACATGTTCCACGGTCTCGCGGCTAACGAAGCGTTGTCGAAATGGCCTACGGCGTGGATTGGGCTTGCCATAGCGGACTCCCCTTTCGGCCCGTTCGAGCCTGCGCACAAATATGCTCCGCGCACATACAAGCAGTCCGCGCTCGTGCGCTACGCGTGGAAATCGAACGACAAGCCCATACAGTTCATTCCCAACGAGAAGAGCAGGTTCCAGGCGTACATCGGCGGCGAGATGAAGAAAATGACGGTGAAGAGCATAAGAGTGAACGGAGGGAAGAACACTCTGGAAACTCCTGTCGAACTCGTCAAAGGGGACTGGACGGATTTGCATGGAAATTCGTACACGGGAGTATCGGGATTGACGGGAGACTGGAATGTCGAATTCCGATTGCGGCTCGACTCGATAGGGGACAACGACCGGGATAAATGGGCGTTCGCGCTCTACGACGAGGAGACAGGCGACGGATGGTACTTGAGGTGCGACTCGCACACAAGCGACGCCACGGAGACGGGAGCCGCCGCGAACATGTACGGCTCGGACTTCGGCGCGAACGTGGAATACGAGCCGAAAGATGAAAAGGAAGCCTCGGCACTGTACAGCGACAATATGGATCTGGTCGTGAAAGCGAAGTACGACTGGCAGAAAGGAAGCTGCTCGGTGCAGGTGAAGAGCAACGGAAGCGTCATATACACGGCGAAGGGAACACGGTTCACGACGGACAAGGTTTTCGACACATTCAACACGTCCTCGTTCGACACCGCCACCACAGAAGGAAAGCAGACAGAATCAAAAGACCCGCAGGCATACGGATTCGGCTGCGCAGATCCGGAATTCGTCACGGATTTGACAACGGGAAAAGCGATTGCGAACGGCTTCGGCGACTACTACATGACATACGGTTCGGGCAAAGGCGGAATTGCGCTCGTGACGGTCGATTCGGAGACATTCAAGCCCACATACATCGACAAAAGCGGCGAAAGGCACGTCCTTGACGCTCCGCTCGACACAATCGAAGGCGCGTTCGGAGTCAGGATAGCCGGCGGAGAGGGAGCGGAGTACGAAGGGGCGCAGATTGTCTACAACAGCGACACCGGCTACTACTACATGTTCGTCTCGATGGGAAACCCAACATACGAATACAGGGTCGGAGTCGGCCGCTCAAAGGAAATCGAGGGGCCGTATCTGGACGCTGGCGGAAGGAGCATGGGCGAAGTGGATTCCACGCCCGGCTCGAAAAACTTCTACCACAACGTAGGCGCGAAAATAATCGGAGCGCACCGGCTCAAAGACGAACGAGGCTGGAGATCTCCCGGAGGACAGTCAATAATCAGGACGAAGGACGGGAGAATCATGTTCGCGAACCACATGCGCACGGACTTTCTTCCAAGCGACCACTCCTATCTGCAGATACACGAGATGTTCTTCACGGAATCGGCATGGCCGGTGCTCAACCAGAACGAATTCGACCCTGAAACGGAGGCTTCAAGCTTCTTCCTGACGAGCAGGATTCCGGGAGACTACGACGTTGTGATAACTAAGAGAAGCCCGAACGTGAAAGCGGGCTCCTCCTTCGAGGACACGACATCGGACGACGAGTGCAGCGAAAGCGACGGTTGGGCGACGCAGAGCGAAAGAATAACCCTTGAGAACGACGGAACCGTTTCCGGCGCGTACACGGGCGAATGGACGTTCTACAAGAACGACGACGGCCCGAAAAACACGATGTCCATAAAAGTGAGCCTCGACGGAATGGGAACATTCGAGGGATTCGCCCTTTACGCCACAGATTTCTCGCGTCTCGACAGGACAAGAAGGGACACAGTTACGATAACTTCGATATGCACGGAGAGGAATTCGAAGGCCAATGGAGAATACTTTTTCGGGAACAAGAGGAACTACAAATAGGCAAAACCCGTTCGGAAGATTCAGTTTCGGAACGGGCTGCTCTCAAATGCGAGAATGGAACCGCACTATCTCGCGGCCCGGTATTCCCTTGGAGACACGCCCTCGGTCTTCTTAAAGATGAAGCTGAAGTAATGGGGGTCGTTGAAGCCGACTTCGTAGGCGATGTCGGCGCTTTTCTTGTCCGTCGTGGCGAGCAGCTTTTTCGCGCGGTCGATGCGAACATGGGTCAGGTACTCGATGAAAGTGACTCCGCAGTCCTGCCTGAAAACCGTGCTGAAATGGTTGGGGCTCAATGCGACAGCCTCCGCCACGCTCTTCAGGCAGATGTCAGGGCTGGCGGCGTTCTGTTCGATATAGCGTTTGGCGCAGAGAATCACATCGGCGCTGCCCTGCATGTGTTCGTTGCGGTATGCAATCAGTTTTTTCAGGACAACGCGCACTTCGCGGATGAAGACGTCCTCGCTCTCCACTGCCCTGTCCACAAACGAATGGCTCAGTATTTCGGGCATCACCTCCTTCACGTCGCCGCCGGCGCATTCAATGACTTTTGAAACGGCCATGATTACGTCGACCAGCAGGTAGGACGCTATCACGGAAAAGTGCGCCCGGTTCTCGCCGAGCAGGTTGATGTATTCGCAGACGATTTGGTCGATTTCGCTCTCGTCGGCGTATTGAAGGCGGTCCACGAGCGGGTCGTTCTCCTGGAGGACTATGGAGCCGTCGGAACCGTGCTTCAGGTCTCCTTGGCTCAAGATGCGGTTCGTGCCCGTAAAGCGGCTTTCTTTCAGTATGCCCCTTGCCGCGCTGAAGGATTCTGGAAGCTCTTCCTTGTTCGGAACCACAGTGCCTATTGCGGTCACGACAGTGACTCCGTTCGCGCTCAATTCGTGCTGGACCATGTTGGCGAACGCGAAGCTCCGCTCTTCCGCGCTCTCATGCTTTGAGCCCTTTATGATTGCGGCGAAACTCGCGGGAGAAAGCATGAAGACCATGCAGTTCGCCTCGTGGGTCTCCAGCGTCAAGGCGGCGGTCTGCGCGGTGAGCAGGGCATCCTTGTTCTCGCCCTCGGAATGAAGTTCGCTTATCGTGCAGGCGTAGAAGGCAGAATCGAACAGGACTCCATGCTCAAGAGCCAACGTGCTGAAGGTCTCGGCCTTTTCGGTGCCGTAGACGACATCGGCAAGCAGGCTCGCGCGAGCAAGGGATGCGACCGACTCCAGTTTTTCCTTGGCGCGCGGCAGGTCGAGCAAGTTCGAGCGAGCCATGTCCAAAGACCGCGCCACTTTTTCAAGGCTTGCGGTCACTTCCTCAAGCGTGAAGGGCTTTAGAATGTAGTCCTCAACACCTATCGAGATGGCGCGCTTGGCGTAGTCGAATTCGTCGTGCCCGGAAAGTATGATTATGCGGAGCCACGGCTGAATCTTCTTCGCGCACTTTGAAAGCTCCAGCCCGTCCATGAATGGCATTCGGATGTCCGTAATCAAAATGTCCGGCTTTATGTCCTGTATCATGGAAAGGGCGATTTCACCGTCCTCGGCCTCTCCGGCGAACGTAAAGCCGTTGGATTCCCAGTCCAGCTTGTTCCTGAGCCCCTCGCGCACGATTATCTCATCATCGACAATAAAAACACTGTACATTGACTTACCTCTCGAATTTTTCCGTCACTCTCGTCCGCCACGCGAATCAATCAATTCCGCTTTCGATTTTTCTCGGTATCGTAAAAGACACTTCCGTGCCCTCTCCGTGAACGCTCTGGATTTCCAGGCGGACTTGGTCGCCGTAGTAGAGAGAGAGCCGCTTGTTCACGTTGTAGAGACCGTACGCGGCGGAAAGCTTCTCCGCCCCCGCCTCGCCGTTGATTTCCGAGAGGACTTTCGCCAGCCTGTCGCTCTCAAAGCCGATTCCGTTGTCCTTCACCGTGAAGCGGATTCCGTTGTCCTCCACGCACCTGGCAGTGATGCTCACGGTTCCACGCCCCCGCTTGTTCTTTATGCCGTGGTAGATTGCGTTCTCCACGAGCGGCTGCAAAAGCAGCTTGAGAATCGGCACGCCCTCGATTCCAGAGTCGGCCTCCACCGTGTAGTCCAGAATGTTGGCGTAGCGGATTTTCTGAATCGTGAGGTAGCTCTCCACATGCTCGATTTCCTCGGCGACCGTAATCCATTCGTGCCCCCGGCTCAGGGAAATGCGGAAGAACTGGGAGAAGGCCTTCGTCACCCTGACGACCTCCTCGATTTCCCCGGCCTCCGAAAGCCAGATTATCGTGTCGAACGTGTTGTAGAGGAAATGCGGGGTAATCTGCGCCTGCAAGGCCTTCATCTCGGCCTTCTGCAAATCCCTCTGCTCCCGGATGTTCTCGTCGATGAGGTTCTGCAGCTTCTCCGCCATTATGTCAAGGTTCGCGGCGAGCGGCTCCAGCTCCTCGACCTTGGGAGGAAGCGAGCGCGCCGCCAGGTCTCCGCCAGCGATGCGGTTCGAGAGCTTGGACATGTCGCTTATCGAGGAGGCGATTCTGTGGGTGACGTTGTGCAGTGTCAGCATGGCGGTCACAAGAATCAAGAGGCAAATCGCTATCTGAATCATGGTCAGGAAGACGAATGAATGCCTGATTCGAGTGTTGGAAACGCTCGCGTTCTCGACTTCCGCCACAATGAAGTCCTGCATTATGTCGTACAAAAGGGAAGCCACGCTCCTGATGTCCTCCATGGCGGCCTCGTTCTCGGCCACGGTCGAGCCGTTCTGCATCTGGATTTCAAGGGCGTCCACATAGTAGCGGAGGGTGTTCTCGGTGCGGGATGCGACATCGAGCAGGCCTCGGCTTTTGCTTTCGGGCGAGACATCCATGTTGGAGATTCCCGTCCGGATTTTCCGCAGCAGGACATACTGGCTTCCCTCGTTGAAGTTCTTCTGCCCAGAAACTATGCTCCAGATTTCGTCCACGAGCTCCTGCTTGGCGATTGTCCCAAGTTCCGTCGCCTCGCTCACGTTGCTGATGATTGTGTCGTACCATTTTGTGTGCAGCCTCGCCACAAGAATCGAATAGGTAATCGGTATCAGCATCACGAATGTTATGAGAAGGTAGGATTTCTCAAGGCTCTTTCTGATGTTCTTCTTGCTCATGTCCAGCCAGCCTAGTATCCGCGGGGAGGAAGCTCGCTCAAGTCGTCGCCCTCGGAAAAGACCATCTCGTCGATGTGGGTCAAGTGAGGAACGCTTTTTCCGGATGCGAGGAGTTTGGCGCATTCCATTATCTTCCGCCCCATGTTCGGAGTGCATTCCACAACGCAGTTGATTTCAGAATTCTTGAGCGCGTCTATCGCCTCCTGCTGCGCGTCGAAACTCACGATTGTGATGTCCTTGCCCGCCGCGATATTGTGCTTCCGAAGCACTTCGATGAAGCCCAGGGTCATGCCGTCGTTCGCCGAAAACAGAATGTCCACAGGCTTTCCACCGACCGTCAGCTCATCCCCGCCTTCCTTCAGCAAATTCTCCGCGATTTCGCGCCCCCGGCTCCGCATGAAATTCCCCTGCACGCTCTCAAGCACGCGGAAGCGGCCGTCTTTGTCAATCAACTCGTGGAAGCCCCTTATTCGGTCGTCGCTCGCGGAAGAGCCATCGGTACCGCGAATCTCCAGAATGTTGAGTGGTCTGTTCGTTGATGAGGAAGTTGAATCATCCGCATCGTCAATCTTTTCTGAATATTTCTCCTGCAGGAACCGGGCAGCCTTGCGTCCCTCCTCCATGCTGTCGGTGCCGATGTAGGCGGCGTACAGGCTTTCGTCGGATGTGCGAATCTTTCTGTCGCAGACAATCACGGGAATACAGGCTTTCTTCGCCTCCCGAAGAACAGTGTCCCAGCCGTCCTGCACAATCGGGACAAAGGCGATTACGTCCACCCGGTACGCGATGAACGAGCGTATCGCCTTGATTTGGTTCTCCTGCTTCTGCTCCGCATTGGAAAACAAAAGCTGGACTCCGGCCTCGTCGGCAGCCGCCCTGATATTTTTCGAGTGGTAAGTGCGCCACGCGCTTTCCGCTCCAATCTGGGAAAAACCGACCAAGAGAGGGCTAGACGCGCTTGTGTTTTGATTCTTCTTTGCGCAAGAAATAGTTGATATAGAAAGGAAGACAGAAAAAAGCGCACAAAATGCGCGCGCAAACGAAGGACGAAAAAACTTTTTCAACATAAAAAAATTATAGCTCAAGGCCGAGCAGGGAGCAAACGAAAAGCGCCCTGCCCAGTCTCGACCTCAAGCGGGTAATCTTCTACCGTTTCTTTCTGTTCTTGATGATGACGAACACACTCTGCAGAACGATGAAGAAGCAGAGGATTATCGAAAGCACAATCTTGTTCCACCAGGAAGAAAGAGTTCCCTGGCAGCGAATCAAGGTCTCGATAGTCGCCTTTATCAGAACTCCGAAGAAAGTGCCGGCGACCGTTCCGACACCGCCCGTGAGCATGGTACCTCCGATGACGGCGGAAGCAATCGCCTCCATCTCAAAGCCGCGCGCCTGCTCGACAAAGCCTGATGTTGTGTTCAAACAGAAGACCACGCCAGCGAGGGAAGCCAGGAAGCCGTCCGTCACATAGGCGATGAATTTCGTGCGCTTCACGTTGATTCCCATCAAGAGCGCGCTCTGCTCGCTGCCTCCCACAGCGAACAAGTTGCGGCCGAACCTCGTGTATTTCAAAACGTACCAGATGACCACGACGGCGATAATCGCAATCACCACGTTCGGATGGATGAACGGATACATTCGGACACCGCGCTTGTTCACCGTGGAGCCGAGCAGAATGTTGATGTTGGCGTTGGCGATTTTGAGGAAGAACTCGTTCGCCTTGATTGCAATCTGCTCTGAACTGATGATGGCGGTCAAGCCGCGGCACATGAAGAGGCCAGCGAGGGTGACTATGAACGGCTGCAGTTCCATGTAGCTGATGAGCCAGCCCTGGAACGCGCCGAAAAAGATTCCGAAGAGAAGCACGAGCACGACCGCAAGGCCCGCGCTCATGTGCATCCGCTCCATCGAGAACGAAAGCATCATGCAGACGAGTCCAACGACCGAGCCCACCGAAATGTCGATTCCGCCGGCAATCATCACAAGCGTCATGCCGGAAGCGGCCACCAAGAGGCCGGCGTTGTCGATGAGCATGTTCAAGAAAGTCTGCATCCTGCCGAATCCCTGTTCATGGTAGACGATGACGCCCGCGAGGTACATCACGACGAACAGGCAAATCGTAAAGAACAGCAGAAAATTGGAACTGTCAAGCCGCTTCTTCTTCAAAGCCGCAAGGCTTGTCTTTATGTCAATCATTTTACGCCTCCTGAGACCCCTGACTTCTGGTTTTTGATTTTGAGAGCCGCCATTGCCCTGTATTTCGCGAACGCTGGCGACTGGAAAAGGACAATCAGGATGACGACCACGGCCTTGTAGATTGGAAGCTGGTCGGCAGACACGCCGATTGCGTAGAGGCTTGTCGTGAGTGCCTGAATCGTAATCGCTCCAATTATCGAACCGGCCATGTTGAATTTTCCACCGCCGAGGCTGTTGCCTCCCAATGCCACCGCGAGAATCGCGTCCATCTCAAGGTTCAAGCCGATGTTGTTAGCGTCGCTCGAATAGATGCGGCTGGAGGCAATCAAGCCCGCCACGCCGGAGCTGAGCCCGCAGAAGAGGTAGCAGCAGAAGACCACCAGCACAGAGTTGATTCCGACGAGACGGCCCGCCTTCGGGTTGATTCCGACAGTCTGGATGTAGGTGGAGAAGGCGGTCTTCTTTAGGAAGAGCTGCGTCAAAAGCACGAAGGCGATGACGATGAAAATCGGTGTCGGAATGACGCAGCCGGGAATGAAGCCTCCAATCCACTTGAACGACTCCTGCCGCACATAGAGGATTACGCCGGTAGCATGCTTCACAGGGTCGGAAGAAATGAGCTGGGCGATTCCGCGTCCTGCCGTGAAGAGGATGAGGGTCGCGACCATCGGCTGTATGTTGAACCGCGCCACCAAAAGTCCGTTGAACGCTCCGCAGGCGACACCGCCCAACAAGCCGATGAAAATCGCGAGGGCGGGGAACATCGCGTAGCCGTCGTAGCTTCCGCCCAACAAGCGCACGATGATTGCTCCCGAAACCGCCATCACGGCACCCACGGAAATGTCGGTGCCCCTTGATGAAGCCACGACCAAAGTCATGCCCACGGCGAGTATGATTAGCTCGCACGAGCGGTTCAAAATATCGATTATGAAGCCGTAAAGAACTCCGTTGTTGATTGAAATCTTGAAGAAATTCGGCGTGATAATCACGTTCACAATCAGCATGACAATCAACGCGGTTATCGGAAGGAGAAGCTGGTTTCTCTTCAGCCGACTCAAGAACTTTTCTTTGTTATTGTCCATTTTTTTCTCCTCCAGCAATCGCCGCCATCACGTCGGCCTGCGTCAGGTTGTCGTTCACAAGCTCTCCGACCTTCGCGCCGTCGCGGAGCACGCACAGGCGGTTCACAGTCCTGAGCATCTCGTCGATTTCAGAACTGATGAAGACTACAGTCATGCCCTCCTGGGCGAGCTTGATGACGAGCTTCTGGATTTCGGTCTTGGTTCCGACATCGATTCCGCGTGTCGGCTCGTCCAAAATCAAAAAATCCGGATGAGTGACAAGCCAGCGTCCGATGATGACCTTCTGCTGGTTTCCGCCTGAAAGCTGCTTGATGAGAGTTTCCGTGGACGGCGTTTTAATGTTGAGTTCCTTGATGTACTTTTCCGTAAGCTCAATCTGCTTTGACATCGGAAGAAGCTTGAACACGCCGGTCTTGGCCTGCAGGGCAATCATCATGTTCTCCCTTATCGAAAGGTCGGCGATGATGCTCTCGGCCTTCCTGTCCTCCGGAAGATACGCCATGCCCCTCTTGATTGAGTCGAGCGGAGATTTCGCGACAAGCCTCTTCCCGTTGAAATAAAGCTCTCCCGAATCCGGCTGGTCCGCTCCGTATATGGCCCTGACCATCTCGCTTCTGCCGCTTCCCAAAAGGCCTGTCAACCCCACGACCTCGCCCTTCTTTATCGTCACGCTGAACGGCTTGATTGTTCCCGTGTGCGTGAGGGCGACCGCCTTGAGGATTTCAGGCACATCGTCACGGTTCTCGACGCTGTTCTCGTTCCTCAGGTTGTCCAATTCCGCGACCTCGTGGCCGAGCATGGCCTGCACGAGCTTCAAGCGCGGAAGCTCCGCCGTGGTGAACTGGCCTTCAAGCTCTCCGTTCCGCAAAACAGTGATTTTGTCGCAGACAGCGTAGACCTGCTCCAGAAAGTGGGTGACGAAGATGATGCTCTTTCCGTCCGCCTTCAACTGCCGCATGACGTTGAAGAGCTTCTCCACTTCCTGGTCATCGAGGGAACTTGTCGGCTCGTCCAGAATCAGCACCTTGCAGTTGAAGTGCACGGCGCGCGCAATCGCCACCATCTGCTGAATCGCGACCGAGTATTCGCCCAGGCTGCGCTTCACATCTATGTCTTCAAGACCGACCCAGGAGAGGATTGCCCTCGCCTGCTCGTTCATTTTTTTCCAGTCAATCGCAAAGAAGCGGTTGCGCGGTTCATGTCCCGCAAAAATGTTTTCCGCCACGGAAATGTTCGTGCACAGGTTCACTTCCTGGAACACAGTGCTGATTCCGTTCTCCTGCGCCTCCTTGGGCGAATGGTTGTTGATTTCAACCCCGTCGAGGAAGATTTCGCCCTCGTCCCTGATGTGGACGCCGGTCAGGACTTTTATCAGCGTAGACTTTCCCGCTCCGTTCTCTCCCATCAGAGCATGGATTTCACCACGGCCAAGGGAAAAATCCACATGCTGCAGCGCCTTCACACCCGGAAAAGTCATCGTAATGTTCTTCATTGAAAGCAGTACGTCGTCTGCCATGCTCACCTCTCATTTTTTTATGCGCCAGTTCTACATGAACAAGACCTGCCCGACAAAGCGATTATCGAACAGGTCCTGTTTTCGACTACAAAGCGATGCAGTCTTCGGTGTCAGTATTTGCGGTTTGGAAGCTCGTCGGCTGCCTTGAGCGCGTTTCCGACACCGTTCTTGTCGAACACAAGCTCAGTGACGTACTGAATCTTGCTGTCGAGGGTGCCTCCGTTCTCAAGTTTCTGGATGATTTCCGCCACGCGCGGTCCGTGGAGAGGGTTGCACTCAACAGCGCAGTTGATTTCATCTCCGTTTATCATGCGGTTGAAAGACTCCTTCACAGCGTCGAACGTGATGATGATGATGTCCTTGCCCGGAACCTTTCCTGCGGCCTTGATTGCGTCGATCGCGCCCCACGCCATGTTGTCGTTCTCTGCGTACACGACGTCAATCTGCGGTGTCGACTTCAAAATCGACTCCATGACTTCCTGTCCCTTTGCCTGGGTGAACTCTCCAGTCTGCTGTGCCACGAGTTTCCAGTTCGGATGTGTCTGAAGCCCCTCTTCCAAGCCCTGTGTTCTTCCAATCTGGGCGGAAGCTCCAATCGTTCCCTGCAAGTCGACGATGTTGATTGTGTCGTTCTCGCGGCCGATTGACTTCAAGTAGGCTTCGAGCCACTTCACTCCGTCCTGTCCCTCTTTGAGGAAGTTTCCGCCGACCCACGCGAGGTAGAGGCTGTCGTCGGAGACCTTCATCTGGCGGTCCGACAAGATGACAGGGATTCCGGCCTTCTTCGCTTCCTGCAAGACAGTCTCCCATCCAGTCTCAACGACAGGGGCCACGACGATGTAGTCCACGTCCTGCTGGATGAAGTTTCGGATTGCCTTTATCTGGTTCTCCTGCTTCTGCTGCGCGTCGTCGAAAATCAGCTTGTAGCCGTTCGCCTCGGTGAACGTGGACTTGAACGACTCCGTGTTCGCCAAACGCCAATCAGACTCCGCTCCGACCTGGGCGTAGCCGACTGTAATCAGTTTTTTCTCTGTGGAAGCGGAAGGAGCCTGAGTCTCCGTCTCCGCCTTCTTCTCTTTGCACCCCATCGCGAATGCCGCGCAAATGGCGGCTGTCGCCGCAACTGCGACCTTGGTCAATTTTTTCATGTGTTTCCTCCTTTTTGGAACATGTTTAGATTTACGATACAGCCACAAAAAGCAGAAGTACATGAAGAATTTTATTGATTTGGTTGAAAATTTTACGATTTTTTTCGATTAGACCAGTTTGTAAACTCCAGTTTCTGAACAAGTCAATTGTGCTATACTTGCTCCATGCTCTCAAAAGAAATTCTTCCAAACGAAACACGAATCTTCTACAAATCACTTTTCAAGATAGTCCTTCCGATAACGCTGCAGAACCTCATATCGGCGGCGGTGAACTCGGCGGACGTGATAATGCTCAGCAAGGTCGGCCAGACATCGATTGCCGCGGTCTCATTGGCGGGACAAGTGCAGTTCGTCCTTTTGCTCTTCTTCGTGGGGCTCTCAAGCGGCCTCATAATGCTCACGGCGCAGTACTGGGGAAAGCAGGACGCTCATTCGATAGAGACCCTCACCGGCATCGCCTTCAAGTTCTCATGCACGGCAGGCTTGATTTTCTCGGCAGGCGCGTTCTTTTTTCCGTCGGCCATCATGCATATCTTCACGGACAAAAGCGGAATGATTGAGGAAGGCGCGAAATACCTCAGGTTCGTCGCGCCCTCGTATTTCTTCATGTCGGTTTCCCAGGTTTTCCAGGCTGTCTTCAAGAGTATCGAGCGGGTGAAGACGGTCACAGCCCTCACAATCGGCGCGCTGCTCATGAACATCGTGCTGAACGCGGTCTTCATCTTCGGACTGGGGCCGGCACCGGCGATGGGCGCGAGCGGAGCGGCACTGGCGACAAGCGTGGCTCGCGCCATCGAGATGGCGGCCTGCATCTGGGTCTCGCTCAGGATAAAGGACATCAGGTTGAATCTTTCAATATTGTTCAGGAAGAATAGTGACCTGCTGAGGGATTTCGCCAAGTTCTCCCTTCCCGCCCTCGGAAACGAATTCGTCTGGGGAGCGGCCTACGCCATGTACTCTGTGATTCTCGGCCACTTGGGGGAGGACATCGTGGCGGCGAATTCCGTCGTCGGTGTGGTGAGGAACCTTGCGAGCGTGCTCTGTTTCGGCATGGCGTACGGAGGCGCGATTCTGCTCGGAAAGGAAATGGGCGGAGGCAGCCTGGAAAAGGCGAAGAAGGACGCGGGCAGGCTCTGGCGGAGCACCACGCTTGCCGGATTGGCGGGCGGCCTCGTAATCGCGCTGAGTTTTCCAATCATGTCGCGCATGGACAAACTCTCGCCGGAAGCAGTTTCCATGCTCAGATGGCTGCTTCTCTCGAACGGAGCGAGCATCTTCGGCGCGACAGTGAACACGGTGCTCATCTGCGGAATTTTCAGAGCCGGAGGGGACTCAAAGTTCGGGCTCATCGTGGACAGCGCGTGCATGTGGGGAATCTCCGTGCCGCTGGGGCTCGTATGCGCGTTCGTCCTGCACCTGCCGCCGGTCGTCGTGTACGCAATCATGTTCCTGGACGAATTCGAGAAGATGCCTTTCATCGTCCACCACTACAGAAGCGGCAAATGGCTAAAGAACATAACACGGGACTTCAATCCGGCGGCGAAGGAAAATCCACAGTGACAACCTTTTGAAAAGAATTCCAAAAATCACACGGTGAACTGGGCCATCTGCTCCGCAATCTCAGAAATGGAATCCTTCATCTTCACGGATATATCAGAAAGCTCCGAACCGGACATATCGATTCTCTTCGCACCTGAAGACATCTCGTCCATGCACTCCTTCATCGATCTTGTGGAGTCCTGAAGTCCGTTCATGTTCTGCAATATGAGCTTGTTCCCCTCTGTCATCTTCTTCGCGGCCTCGGTGACTTCGAGAGTGCTCGCGTTCATCGAGTGGAGGGTCTCCATCACCTGCTTTGAGCCTTCGTTCTGCTCCTCCATGGCGAGTTTTATCTGCTTCACAATCTGGTTCGTCCTCATGATTTCGCTCGACACGGCGTTGAATGACTTGCTCGACTCCTGCGAAGCGTTCACGACCTCGACGATTGAGTGCTGGATGCTCTTCAGCTGCTCGCCGATTGTCTTGGACTGCGCGGAAGAAGTCTCCGAAAGCTTCCTGATTTCATCGGCGACGACCGCGAATCCCTTTCCAGCGTCCCCCGCATGGGCGGCCTCGATAGCGGCGTTCATGGCCAAGAGGTTCGTCTGGCTCGCGATGCTGGCGATGGCCGTGTTGGCCTCCTGCAGCATCTTCGACATCTCCTCGATTTGCTCGATTTTCTCGTTCACGGCCTTCTGCTTGGTCTGCCCTGTCTGAGCCTCGGACTCAAGCGACGTGAATGACGACGCCATGCTGTCCACGGACGTGTTGACGCTCCTGATGTTGGCGACCATCTCCTCCACTGCGCTCGAAGCAGACGACACGCCCTCGGACTGCTCGCTTATCATGCGCTCAAGAGAGTCGATGTTCGACGTTATCTCGTCGACCGCATTGGAAGTGGCAGATACGTTTCCCGTCTGGACCGCAATCTGCTCGTGCACGCCGTCTATGTTGGCGATTATCTGGGAGATTGAGCTTGCAGTGTTGTCGATGGAGGCCGTCATCGCCTCACCGACAGTGGAAAGCCTCTTTTCGGAATTCTTCACGGTTCCGATTATGTCCTGGAATTTCTGGAGGAACTTGTTCTCCTCGTCCACAAGCTCGTCGAAGACCTTGAACGACGAGCCACCTCCATTCACCTCGACCCTCTTCGTCAGGTCCGCGTTCCCTGAAGACAGCTCCGAGACAGCGTTCTTCAAGACACGGAGCCTTGAGACGATGCGGAGTATCGTGATGAAAAGGAAATAGATGAGTACAATGAGTCCTGTTATGGAAGCGAACGGAACGAGCGAGTACTTGAGTAATTTCGCCGTAGTGAATGGAGCGTACTGAACAATGTGCCAGTTCACCAGCTCAAGCGGAGCGAGAAGGTATTCCCCGGTCACGGAGCTTTCGAATTTGATAGAGGTAGGCTTGCTGTCGATTTTCTTCAAGAACGGAAGCTTGTCGTAAATGCTCAGTTTGTCCTTGAGGATGCTCGAATCGGCGGCACCTGTAATCTCGTCCTTGTCGTTGTAGAGGTACATGACGATTCCGTCGTCCAAATCCTTGTACATCAAGTCGATGAACTGCTGAAGGGGGATTCCAGTGCCGACCATTCCGACCGGTTTCCCGTTGTCGCGCACGACCGCATTCACCCAGAGCGACGTGGATTTGAGCACTTCGTTGTAGTTGATGTTGAAGTTGTACTCTTCCGTCTCGTACAAAGTCATGTTGTACCAGTAGTCCGACGGAGCGGACGGATTCACAGTGTATGAATACTTCATGCCGCTCCAGAATTCCAAATCGGAATCGCTGGTCCAGTAAAGCGACTTGCTCAAAAACGAATCCTGGAACGCCAAAAAATCATTCCATGCGGCAGGCTTGACATCCTCGTCCTTCGGATTGACCAGATACTTCACGATTGAAGGTGACTTGACCATCTGACGGACGAGGGTCAGCTGCTCGCTCATGTTCGCATCGAATTCAAGAGTACGAAGACGCGAATGAAGATTCATGCGCTCGTCCATGTCATCCTTGAAATTCTTCCTCGCAAGCCTGATCACCACGAACAAATCCGCGACAAACAGAACGACCGCACAAACAGCGAACAAAAAACGCTTCGAAAGCTTCTTCATAAAAAAATTCTCCAAGATTTTCAATGTTAGCACCAATTATTTTAACACGTCTTACAGTTCTGTTTCAAACATAATCAACAACAAAATGAGAAACAGCCAACAAAAAACAAGTTTGACAGCACTATTCAAACGAATGATAATCAAGAAATGGAAAAAAAAATAAGGGCAGCGAACAACAGGACACTCTCTCTACTACCGGAGGAAATCGAACCGCTGAGGGCGAGACTCTTGAGAGAAGAGGACATAACGAGTTGTACCGATGTAATCGGAAAGACACTCAACGGAAATGTTACGAGAATAATGGAGCGCATCCCGGACGGATTCGCCGACCTAATCATAATAGATCCCCCTTACAACCTCTCAAAAAACTTCAACGGCATGAGATTCAACGCAAGGGCAGAAAGCGACTACGAATCATACCTTTCGACATGGTTCCCTTCCGTTTGCAGGAAGCTCAAGAGCGACGGCTCGCTCTACATGTGCGGCGACTGGAAATGCACGTCGGCTATGCAGAGGACAATCGAAAGGGAGCTTACGATAATGAACAGGATAACGTGGCAGAGGGAAAAGGGACGCGGCGCGAAATCGAACTGGAAAAACGGAATGGAGGACATCTGGTTCGCGGTGAAAGACCCAGAAAACTATTTTTTCAACGTGGATGCCGTCATGATGAAGCGGAAAGTGATTGCGCCGTACAAAATAGACGGGAAACCGAAAGACTGGAGCGAAAGCGCAGAAGGAAATTTCAGGCTCACCTGCCCTTCAAATTTCTGGGACGACATATCGGTTCCGTTCTGGTCGATGCCGGAGAACACGGACCATCCGACCCAGAAACCGGAGAAACTTTACGCAAAGCTGATACTGGCTTCAACAAGAGAAGGCGACATAGTGTTCGACCCTTTTCTCGGCAGCGGCACGGCGAGCGTAGTGGCGAAAAAGCTCGGAAGACGTTACTGCGGAATAGAGCAGAACGAGGAATACTGTCTTTGGGCGGAAAAAAGGCTTCTTCTGGCGGATTCGGACAAGTCGATACAGGGATACTCGGACGGTGTTTTTTGGGAACGCAACACGTCGCTCTCACGGACAAGGAAAAAGGAAAAGTGAATGCCGCGGGATTCAGGAAAGCTCATTCCATGAAAAAAAGCGTTCCAGTTCGACACAATCGCAAAGACGCATCGACCTGGAACGCCATATTTCCGGCAACGCTGGAACTAATCCGAACTGAAACCGTCTGGTCCCTTCATGTCGCTCAAATCCGGCTGCACATATTTTCTGCGCTCGACGAGGCGTGTCTCAGGATCAAGCTCGTACATGGCGGCCTTGACCTCGGAATGGATTTCCTTCTTCTCGTCCCTTATGTAGATTGTCACGCCTGAATAAAGAGTTCCAGAGACATAAACACGCCCAGTACTCCTGAGCTGCTTGATTTTGTTCTGAATCTGGGTGATTTCCTCGTTGTACGCGCAGCTCTGCTCCGTGACGGTCTCCTTCTCCGCGATGAACGCCTTCAGGCTCTCCTCCTTCTCCTTCGGCAAAGCCTTCCTCATCTTCTTCTGGTTCTCCAAAGCGACGATGTTCGCGTCGATTTCGTCCATGCGCTTCATGTTCTCGTTCTGCAGGGACTGAAGGTTCTCAAGACGCTCCTTGAGTTTCGGGTCGACACCGACGGTAAGCTCCGTCGTTTTTCCAGCGACACCGATGGTCTTCGCGGAAATCATCTCGGTGGCCGAAAGCCGTCCACCAGCGATGTGCGCTTTCTTTCCTGTAAGGACAATCTTCTTCTGAGCCTTTACGACACTCGACATTATCGATTCCTGAACAATCAGGTTCTCGTCGACGTGGATTTCCGCGCTCTCTATGAACTTAGCCCAAAGGCTTCCCACACATTCTATTTTCGCCTCGTCTCGTCCGATGATTCCCTGGGAGACGATGATGTTTCCGTCAGACTTCAAGTGGCAAGCTCCGACATTTCCAGAAACCTCGATGTTGCCGGCAGCCTTTACCGAGAATCCGTCTTCGATATTGCCCTTGACGACGACCTTTCCATTGAAGTCCACGTTTCCGCCGTTCTTCAAGTTGACAGCGGGAAGCTCCATGACAGGCTCAATCGTAACCTTGTCGTTAACGAGAAGGACCTGGCCGTTCTCGTCCGCGATTATCGACATGCCGTCGTCTCCGACCCTCGTGCACTTTCCGACGGGAAGCGGGATGTCCTTTCCATCGGAAGCCTCAAGATACTCCGCGAACAAAGTCTTTCCAGCCTTTCCCTTCTCAGCCGGCACCTTCCACGCGAGCTTGTCGCCTTTGACCCTGTTCTGGATTCTGTTCGTCTCCTTGAAGTTGATTTGTCCGTTGTCGTTCTCAGTAGCCTTGATTTTTGACTTGTCCGTCTCGAAGTCATAAACGATGTAGGCATCCTTTCCGTTGACAGGAGGAATCTCCTCCGCCACCACGACAGGCGCATTGTATACAGGCATGTCCACGAGATTGGAGATTTTCTCGTCCGATATTCCGGCAAGGATTCCCTGCCCCTCGACAGCCTTTCTTACCTGCTCGAAAGTTATGTCGGCTCCACCGACATCAGGAGGCGTAACCGTGACAAAGACCGATTTCTTGTCCTTTGCGATGTCCACAACGAAAACAGTGTCGTTGGCCGGTATGTGGTTGTATTTTCCGATGATTTCGTAGGTATCGTCGGTTCCTGTTTTTGCCAATTCTTCAATCTTCTTTTTGTCGAACTCAACTGTGTCCGAACGGAAATTCAAGTCGCTGATTATGTCGGAAGCCTTCACATTCGAGCCACCATTTTGAGGAAGAACAACCTTCAAAGCGATGTCCGAAGCGAAACGGTGTATATAGTACACGCCGTTGATGATGTTGCTCTCCTTGCTCTCCGACTCTTCCGAACCGCCTGCAGCCTCCGCGACTTTTGAGTGGTGCTTTTTGACGACCGTAGTCGGATTCTGGTAGACGCGAATGGCCCACGGCTTTTTCGCGAAACCGAGAACACCGTTGAAACCGCGCTCTACGACTTCGTACTCAAGATTTGAAACTTTTGTCTCGAATTGGACAGCCGCATCGGCAAGAGCCTCGTCAAGAGTGTCAGCCCTGACTTCGATGCTTTCGATACCCTTGTCGACAGAAAGCATCTCCGCCAAATCCTTTTTAATCCTATCAATTTTTACCATACAATCCTCTCAAAAGTCCCGGCAAATAAAAATCTGGCAACTCCACAAGAAGCCGCCAAAACCGCATCAAAAAATACCCTTTCTGAAATTGGTCAGCTTCGCCCTCAAATGAAGATTCGCATTCGAATGCAACTGGGAAATCCGCGACTCAGAGACATCGAGCACCTGGCCAATCTCCTTGAAAGTCAAATCCTCATGATAGTACAAAACTATCACCATCTTCTCCTTCTCAGGCAACTCGTTTATCGCCTGTATGATGACTTTCCTCACCTCGTCGCGCTCGACCTGCACGTCAGGATTCAGGCTCTGCGGAGACTCTATGCTGTCCCCTATCGAAACATGGTCGCTGTCGTCGCCGGAATACCAGACATCGTTCAACGACAACACGCTTGTTCCGCTTATCTTCATCACGGTGTGCTGATACTCTTCCTCCGTGATGTTCATCTCTTTCGCGATTTCGGCGTCGGTAGCGGGTCTGGAAAGTTTCGCCTCCAACTCGCTTATCGTATCCTCAATCTCCCTTGTCTTCTGCCTGACGGAGCGAGGAACCCAGTCAAGCTGCCTCATCTCATCAAAAATGGCCCCACGGATGCGGGTGACGGCATAAGTCTTGAATTTCACTTTCTTGCTCAAATCATACTTGTTTATAGCATCAAGCAAACCGAACTGTCCGAAGCCAACCAAATCGTCGAATTCCATGCTCGCAGGAAGCCCGACCGAAACTTTTCCAGCGACATACTTCACAAGCGGCATATATTTTCTGATGATTTTATCACGCAAAGTCGGAGACTTGTTTTTTGCGAATTGAACCCAGAGAGCGTCTTCTTCTTCATCATTTATGATTTGTGACTTTGCAATATCCATTTCCCCACACCCTTTTTGCAAACTTATTTTTAACTAACTGGAAGCCCGTTTTTTATTTGAATAAAAAAATCATTCATCGTCCTTCGACAAAATCGTCGATATGGCCTGCGCCATAAGCTGCGCGTTCTGCTCAGGAATGGCCGCAGAACTTGAACTGACGCTGGATGAACTTCCAGAACTGACATCATCCACAGACTCAAAACTACCGGAAGACTCCGGAGACAAATCGTCTATAGGTGGCAAATCGGAAATATCTTCAGGTGACTGCTCAGATTTTTTCGTCATATCACCCAAATTCGAAGGTTTGAAAGCTGGAGCCGAAGCAGGCTCGTCATCGCTGGAAGGAGTTTCGCTTTTTTCGCCATCTGCCGGCTCTGAAACCGCAGGGGCGGCAGATGCAGCAGGTTCCGCAGCCTCATTCGCATGAGCCAGAGCATCCGCCCCTAAAGAGCGTCTGTTGTTTTCGACTGAAAATTTTGGAGAATACTCATCATCTGGAAGCACATCGTCATCAACCGTGATGTTCACGACGGAGCCGCTCGTTCCTGCCGGTGAGTCAATGTCTGACGGCGCGCCTGCCGACGACAAAAAAAACGAATAGACAAAAGACACACCGACCGCAATGGCAGAGAAAACCACGGCAAAAATTAAAGCGCGCAAAAGAATGTGACCGAAATTGACTCCAGAAATAAGCCCTATAAAAAAAGATAGACAAAACCCTACTATCGCAGCAATGGTTATATACTTCGGGTTTATCATTCCCCTTCCTCCCTCAATTTTCAGATTAAGATAAAAAAAACGTTAGGTCAAGTTTTTATTTTCCAACGACACTCTTCCATTGTAAAGCAGAAAATTCAAAAACTGTGAAAAAATCAGTTGCGCTTAAGAAATTTTTTCAAGAACGACGAAACCCCCTCCGCATTTCCAACTTCCTGCTTGTCAATTTTTGCGATTATGTTCTTCACGCACAAGGACGGCTTGGAATTGGGATTTATCGACATGAACGGTTTCTGTCTGCTGACGGACGCCTGAACGACAGGATCCTCGTAGATGCATCCGACATACTCGACTTTGTAGTTCAAGAACTGGGAGACTATGCTGACGATTCTTTCGGACACGCGCTTGCCCTCCGCATCGGAATGGACCCTGTTCACAAGCAGCTTTATGCTCATCTCGCGATCGACATACTCGGTGGTTATTATCTTTATCATTCCGTATGCGTCCGTTATGGCGGTAGGCTCCGGAGTCGTGACGACACAAACCTCGTCCGCAGCGGCCACGAACTGCAGTACGTTGTTCGCGATTCCGGCTCCCGTATCCACGATTATGATGTCGGCATTGCTCAACTGGCTGAACTGCTCGGCGAAATCGTCAAGCTCGTCGACGGAAAGGTTCGCGATTTTTGAAAAACCGTTAGCGCCCGCGATGAATTTGAAGCCGTATTCCGTGTCGGTTATGATTTCCTGCATCGACTTCTGCTTGTTTATGACCTGCATGAGGTTGTACTGAGGAACGACATTCAACAGCACGTTTATGTTGGCCAATCCCAAATCGCCGTCAATCAATATGACCTTTTTTCCCTGCTGGGCATATCCAATAGCCATGTTCACGGCGATATTGGTCTTTCCAACACCACCTTTTCCACTTGTGACAGCTATTATTTTCGTCTTGTGTCCAGACATCAATTCGCGAAGTTCCTGCGCCTGATCTTCCATAATAAACATCCTATTTTATTTAATTACGATTCTGATTTTTCAGAAAACACTTCTTCGATATGATTCCTGTCGATTTGGAAATCATTCAAATTCGTCAAAAACTTGACAACCGATGCACGCTCGATTTTCTTCGGAACCTGCTGTCCATCAGTTATGTACGCTATCGGCTTGTGCTTTTCAGAAAGAACGCTCAGCACATTTCCGAACGCAGTCGTCTCATCGCACTTGGTTATTATCACCGAGTCGTATTTGAACTGCTCGTATACTTGAATTATCGACACCAAATCCCGAGCCTTTACAGAAGCGGTTATCGTGAGGTAAACATCCTTGTTCATCCCAGGAATCTCCAATATGCCGCGCATCTTCCCAATGCTCTCGAAATCGTTCGGGCTGTATCCCGGAGTGTCGATGAAAAGCACGTCCAAGGAATTTCTGTATGTGTCAAAAATCTGCTTCACATCAGCGGCGCTCTCGGCCTTGTCAACGGCGACATCCATCAAGACACCGAAGCGCCGGAGCTGCTCTTCCGCACCGACCCTCGTGTGGTCGATTGTTATCATACGAATTGCCGGTTTCGGCTGCTTCTTCAGGTTGGCGTTCTTCAAAAGGGTTCCCGCGAGTTTCGCAATCGTCGTCGTCTTTCCGACACCAGTCGGCCCAACGAGGATTATCACATGGGGCGCCCTGCGCTTGGTCTCAGGATAGATGGCAATGGACTTTCCGATCCAATCGACGACAGTCCTCTGGACAAATTCAAAATCATCCAGCTGTTCGACAGACAACTCGCCTTTCAGCCGATTCTTAATATCATTTATGTAAGAAAGAGAGAATTCGTTTTGGATGAGAAGATTCTCGATTTTCTGAATCGACTGGTGCTCGGAAGAAGACGCAGCGACAGAAAGGTTCGACAGTTTAGAATTGACAGAATCCTGCAGTTCCTCAAGTTTCTTGTCGATTGCCGCAAGCTGCTTCAAGGACAAAGCGTTTCCCGCCCCTCCCGTTATCTTGTCAATCAACTCCTGCCTGTTTTTGTCAAAAGACTCCGACGACGACAAAGGACCGGGTTTCACGATGTACCGAACCTCGCAGTATTCCTTCTGCCCGAAGCCGAACAGTCCGCCCTTCAATATCGTGCGCGCACCGATTATCTGGTACCTGGAACCGAACATGTTGAACAACATCCGCTTGCAGTCGTCTTCGTTCCGTCCTGTAAGTTTTTTCGGCTCACTGTCGCTCATCATGGCCGCCAACGGATTAATGTCGTTTCTATTTGGAGCATTCAAATCATTAAAATCGTTAGGCATTTATTTCTCCAAGTATTTCCAATTTTATGTTATTTCCAGCTGTCATAACTTCGTTGATCGAAATGACAATTGTTCCCGGCATTTCCCTGTCGATTGAGGAATGGACAAGATGCCGAACCTCTCCAGGACAAAGAATTATAGGAAGATAATTCTTGTCGCGCACAGCGGCCAAAGCCGCGCTCACAGACGAAATCCAATTGCGTCCGTCGACAGGGTCGAATGCGACGAACGGCTCGCTGCCGTCCTTTGGATCGACCTCGTGCTGGAGAATCTTCTCCGCCGTGGACTGCGAAAGCTGCAGGACACTGAGTTTTCTGTCCTGATCGACATACTGAAGGCATATTTGAAGTCCAAGAGCCTCCCTGACCTTCTCAATGAGAACCCACGGATTGTGCGGGAACATTCCGTAGTTCGCCAACGTTTCAAGAATAGCGACGATGTTTCTGATGGAAACCTGCTCCTTGAGCAACCCTTGAAGGACTTTCTCGATTTCTCCGTATGTGTATTTGTAAGTGGTGAGAACCTCGTCCACGACGACAGGGTTCGTCTCCTTGATTTTCGATATGATGGCCGAAACTTCCTGCCGACCGAGTATGTCGGCCGCATGAGAGCGGATGATTTCGGTAAGGTGAGTCGCGATGATAGTCGGAGGGTCGACGACCGCATAACCGGCCTTTTCGGCATCGGCGCGCTGATCCTCACTGACCCAGATAGCAGGAACGCCAAAAGTCGGATCGACAGTCGCCTCGCCCTTTATCTCGTCCCCCGGAGCGACGGAACCGGTGTTCATGCACATGTAGAACCCAGGCTTTATAGTGCTTCTGCCGGCCTCGATTCCCCGTATCTTGAAACTGTACTCGTTCGCGTCGAGCGTCATGTTGTCAACGATTCTGATTTTAGGAATGACGAGTCCCAAGTCGAGTGCGGCCTCGCGCCTGATTCTCTTCACGCGCTCAAGAAGCTCGGCTCCCTTCTGCTGGTCGACAAGAGGAATGAGGGCGAATCCGAGTTCCAGGGAAAGATCGTCCAACGGAACGACGGGACTGACCTCTTCGCCGGAACCGCCATTCTGGGTCTTTTCCTTCGCAGCCTTCTCTTCTTCGAGTTTCTTCGCGAAAGAAGCTTCCTTTTTTCTCATGATGTTGTATCCGAACGCAACAATCAAACCGCCAAAGATAACGAGGAGCAGATGGGGGAAGCCCGGTATCAATGCCATCAATATGAGCGTCGCGCCGGAAATGATGTACACATGGCCGTCCGAAGTGAACTGCTTCTTGAGCTGGTCGCCCAAATTCTCCTCGGACGAGTTTCCAGTAACGATGAGACCAGTGGCGAAAGAAATCAACAAGGAAGGCAGCTGGCCGAGAAGACCGTCTCCGATTGTCAAGCGCGAATATATGTTCGCCGCGGTGCCGAAATCCAAATCTCCGATGGCGACACCCGTTATGATGCCGGCCACCAAATCGATTACCGTGATGAAAATGGCTGCCTTTACGTTTCCGCTGACGAACTTCGAGGCTCCGTCCATGCTCGAATAAAAGTCGATGTCGCGCTGCATGGAAGCCTTCTTCTCGCGGGCCTGCTCGTCCGTTATGTAGCCGGAAGAAAGCTCGGAATCCACGGCGAAGAACTTGGTGTTCATGGAGTCCAAAGAAAAGCGGGCAGCGACCTCCGAAACACGGGTGGCACCCTTCGTGATGACGATTGTCTGGATGATTATCAGGATGATGAAAATTACCATACCGATGACAAGACCTGTCGTCGGATTGTCAGCGTTTCCTGTAACTATGGAAGAGAACGCCTTCAGCATCTGGGCCGGAAATTTGTCGTATGAGAACTTGAACGCCTTCGTCAAAATCAAACGCGTCGAACAAACGTTCAAAGCCAACCCGTAAAGGGTCGCGAACAAGATTACGCGAGGAAAAGATGAAAAATCAGAAGCCTTCGGCGTGTAAAGGACGACAAGGAGAATCACGACGGAAAGGGCGATGTTCCCTATCATCAACAAATCGAGCATGACTCCCGGAACAGGAATCAGCAACATAAGGATAACAAGAATCGCAGCAGCGGCGACTGCATGGTTCTGTACATTTTTTAAATAGCTAGATAAACGGCTCGCCATTATTCCCCACCCGAATTCAAACGAACTTAAATTTTACGCTTGTTGAGATAATCAATTTGAGTATAAATCGTTACTATTGCGTTAATATACTCAATAGGAATTATATCACCGACATCGGTTTCTGCATAGAGAGCACGAGCCAAAGGTCTGTTTTCAACTATCGGAACATCGTTCTCCCTCGCAATCTCCCTTATCCTGAAAGCCACCTGGTCGGCACCCTTCGCCATCACCTGGGGGGCGTCCGCCACATTCCTGTCATACAGCAGAGCCACAGCGAAATGGGTCGGGTTCGCGATTACGACATCGCTCTTCGCGACCATCTGAGGCATGTTCTTCTGCAAAAGCTCCCTTTGCGCCTGGTCGAGTTTCGCCTTTACCTCAGGATCCCCCTCCATTTCCTTGTATTCCTGCTTCACCTCCTGCTTCGTCATCTTCATGCTCTCAAGAAACTGCTTCTTCTGGACGAAATAGTCTGGAACGGCTATCAAGAGAAAAATCAAGGCGCATATTACGAGAATCTTCGCCGCGGAAGAAGCGACCCTTCCGACAGCGGAGGATATGTCCGACGCGTTCAAAAATTCAAGGAACACTTTCATGTCCGAGCGGATTATCAAATAAGCGACAATCGCTATGACGATGACCTTCAGGAACGACTTCAAGATGTTGAAGCCCCCCTCGAACGAGAACATCGTCTTCTTAAGATACTGGCCGACTTTCGGAGTTATTTTCGAGAACTGGAATTCAATCGGCTTCGTGCTGAATATGAAACCTTTGTTCTGGACGATGTTGGCAAGGACACCCGCTACGGCGCCAGAAACAACGAGAGGAAGCACCATCTTCGCCAGATAAACCAGAAAGACCATGAAATACTGACGCTGGAACGGAGTCGGCTCCGCGCATCTGGTGAAGAAATACACGAGAATCTCAGCGCAGTTGCGGAAGAAGAACCTCGCGCATATCACAAGCACGAGAACCGTCACGAACATGACAAGCGCACCGGAAAGTTCCGGGCTTTTCGCCACACGCCCTTCGTCCCTAGCTTTTTTGAGCTTGTACTCGCTGGGCTCCTCCGTGCGCCCCTCGTCCTCGGCGGCGAACCACTGCAAATCAATATCGGAAAAACTCATGCGCCACCTCCAGAATTCAAGAATTCGTTCATCAAGCGTCCCACAGCCTCAAAACCAGACGAGAACGAGTGTGTGAAAAATTCACAAAGCTGAGGAAGGAGAGAAAGCAGAATAAAGAAAGAAGTGAGAATCATCACGGGGAAGCCTTCCGACAGCAAATTCATCTGGGGAGCGGCCTTCGACAGGATTCCCATGGTCACGGAAATCAAAAGAAGCGTCCCCATAATCGGGAGTGATATGACGAACGCGTCGGAAAAAAGCTGCGTCAACCCACCTAGCAGGAAGCGAACCATGCGCTCGCGCTCGGACACAAGCGTCAAAGCGTTGAAGGCCTCGAAACTGGACGTGACGACCTTTGTGAAAATCTGCTGCGCCCACCTGTTCTGCAGGAAGACGAGCATCGCGACAAGGTTGAAATACTGTCCCATGAGAGGATTTTCGACCTGGTTCATAGCATCGTAGACCTCGGACGCGGAAAACCCCATCTGGAACGAGAAAAACTGGCCGGCGGAGCTGAACGAGGCGAATATCAACGAAACGAAGAACCCTATTATCAGGCCGATGAGTCCCTCCCCCACAAGCAGAAGGACATATTCAAGCGAAAAATCCGTCTCGCCGCCATCGAGAATGCGTATGTACGGAGTATAAGCCGAAAAATCGACATGCGGAAAAATCAGATACGCCATGTAGCCGGCAAGGGCGACCTTCACTATTCTTGGGAAAGTCCTAGACGAGAAAAAGGGAAGCGACATGACGAACGCGAAACACCTGACCGCGACAAGAAGGAAGACAGGCGCGCGGGAAACTATCTGCTCAAGCATCTAGACAGGAACCTTGGAGCGGAATCAACGGGCGAGTCTGGGTATCATGCTGAACAAATCGATAGTATATTCCCTCATCACGGAGAACATCCATCCGCTAAGCAAAGCCAGCATCACAAGTATGACTATCATCTTCGGCAGGAACGTCAAGGTCTGCTCCTGAATGGAAGTCGTGGCCTGGAATATCGCTACGATGAGACCGACGATGAGGGCGGCACCAAGAACTGGCGCGCACAGCATTATCACACGGAGGATACCCCCCTGCATAAGGTTAATCAACATTCCTATTGACATTTTTCAACTCTCCAAAAACACATATCAAAGCGCGACAGAAGCGAAAAGCTGCTGGGTCAGAAGCCCCCAGCCATCCACCAAGACGAAAAGCATCAGCTTGAACGGCATGGAAATCTGCACAGGCGGGAGCATCATCATACCCATGCTCATCAGGATGCTCGCCACGACCATGTCTATTACGATGAACGGAATATAAAGGAAAATTCCGATTTTGAAGGCGACGGTCAACTCATGGAGTATGTAGGCCGGAATTATGACGTAGGTCGGGACTTCCGAAAGGTTTTTTGGCTGCGGAAGCTTAGCCATCTTCATGAACGAGGCGATGTATGTCTTTCCGTTCTTGCCGGACATCTGGTTGTACATGAATATCCTCAAAGGTCCCTCGGCCTCCTTGTAAGCCTGCTCGACGGAAATCTGCCCATCGGACAGGGGCTTTATCGACTTCGTGTAGACCTGGTTGAAGACCGGCCACATCACGAATATCGTCATGAACAAGGCGATTCCGTTCAAAACTGCCGTCGGAGGAACTTGTTGCAGGGAAAGTGCGCGCTTTATGAAGTCGAGGACGATTGAGAATCGAAGAAAGCACGTCGTCAAAATCAAAATGCTGGGAGCGAGCGTGAGCAGCGTCAAAAGCAGAAGCAGCTGGACGGAGAACGCGACCTGCTCGCCAGACCTAGGCTGGGTTATGTTGATGTCCACGTTTGGAATCGAAAGTCCCGTCACGTTTCCGCCCATCTCTGTAACGCCGTTGCGCTCGAACGACGACTGGGACGAAGCCGGAACCACGCACGCCAAAACCACAAGCGCAACCACCAATATCTTGGGAAACTGCTTGGAAAAGAAAAAACCAACAGCCCCTTTCAATGTTTTGTTGTAAGTCGGCATATCACTCTCCCCTTTCGGAATTATTGAAATTCTCGCGCTGCTTTTTCAACACGCCAGCCGCATCGTCCACGCTCGAAGCGAAGACATTCCCGGAACGGGACCCCTGCGGCATGAACAAGTCGAGCACGTCTGCGAAAGTCCGAGGCTTCGCCGTCTTCTCGTTCTTGTCGGCGTAAAGGTTCATAGAATCAACGAGTTCCTTGTCGTCGACTTGTCCAATAAGATTTATGGAATTGTCCGTGACGCCCACAATGTAGGCCTTGTCAAGCAAAGTCACGACTTGCACCGACTTTCCGGGACTCAGCGATATGCTGGAAACACGCCTGAGGAACGGATCGGAAGAAGAGGCCACGCGGGCGTTCTTCTTGAACAGGAAAAAGACTCCGTAGATGCAAGCCAAGACAATGAAAAGGACGACAACCATCTTGACGAACGCCCAAACAGTCGACGGTCCAGAGGATGAAGCAGCGGCATCGCCTGACTGAGACGAAAGTTCTATGCTCTCCTCAGGAGTGTCCAGCCCATAGTTCACGTCCGAAGCAGAACCAGCAGGAACCGCGTCATCGGAGAACGCCTGGAAAACCGGAACCAAAAGGAAAAAGGCTATGGCGATTTTCAATATTTTTTTTGTCATTTACCCACCCGATTTTAAAATATGACACCATTATAAATAAAAAATGGCATCTGCCGAAAGACCTAACAGATGCCATTTTTCAAAATCAAAAACAACAAAACATCAATGTATGTCGCTTACGCGCTCGTTTTGAGCGAGAATCTCGGTTACACGAACACCGAAGTTCTCGTCGATTACGACGACTTCGCCCTTCGCGATAGGCTTGTGGTTCACGAGAATGTCCACAGGCTCACCGGCAAGCTTGTCAAGTTCGATGATTGTTCCCTCGCCCATTCCGAGGATATCCTTTATCTGCTTCTTTGCACGGCCGAGTTCTACGGTCATCTCCATGAAAACATCCATGATGAGACCGATGTTTCCCTGCTCGCCGGCAGCTCCTGTTCCCATAAGGTTCGGATACTGAACCGACTGAACGTTCGGAGTTCCCATTCCCATCATCGGATTCATACCGCCCATCTGCATACCGCCCATTTGCATTCCCCCCATCGGCATCTGATTCATCATAGGCTGTCCCATCTGCCCCATCGGCATCTGTGGAGCCTGGTTCATGGCAGGCTGAGCAGGCTGAGCAGGAGCACTCTGTGCAGAACCGCCACCAAGCGCAGTCGCTATCGCGTTAGCAGCATTAGCCGAAACGACTTCGTACAAATTGAAAGTGTCGGCACCCAACGTGAACGTGTATGTGGCCAAAGCGAACACGCCATCAGGAATAGTGGCCGTAGCCGAAGGCCCGTTGGAGATTGAGGCTGGATTCGCGGCGAGACCAGGCAGCTTCGAACCGATGCTCGTAATCTCCGCTCCTGAAATGCCGTTTATCAACTCCTGGAACATTCCAGACACATCATCGTTGTAGGCGTCCGCTCCTGCGATTTTCGCGGCCGATTCAGGAGAGATGAAGAAGGCATGGCTTCCAGACACGCCTGAGCTGAAATCGACATAGACGGAGACGACATCGACAGAAAGCCTGCTCAACAGCTGGTCTCTTTTGAGGGATTCCACGACGATGGCGGAAATCTCAAAGTTCTGATTTGAAAGTCCGTTGAGGTTCGCGAGAACCTTGTCCTTCATTCCATCGTAAAAATTCTGAAGAGTGCTTACATCAATCGCCACATCAGAAACGGGAATGCCAACACCACCGAGCAAAGCATCGATTTCATCCTGTGAAATTGTACCACTGACATCACTCATAAGATTCATCTCCTTCTACCGACAATTCCTCAAACTCATCAGAATCACCGTTATCTATTTTTTCAATAACCTGAACTGCCATTTTTTTGCCGACGATACCTGGCTGACAGTAGAATTTCTTTTTGTTTCCGACACTCAAGACGAGCGGATCTCCGACCTTCGTGTTCGAAAGCCTGACGACATCGCCGACTTGGAGAGAAAGGACATCTCGGATTGGCAAGTTGATGCTTCCAATCTCGGCAACAACATCCATGTCGACATCCGACAACTTCTCTTTCAAAGTGTTCAAATACTGCGTCGTCGAGTTTCTTCGCACTGAACTGAACCAGAACTGCGAAGAAAGCTTTGAAATGATAGGCTCGATTGTCAAATACGGAATGCAGAAGTTCAACATTCCTTCTTCGTTGCCGATTGTAGTTTCGAGCGTCACGAGAACCACCATTTCGGTAGGAGGAACAATCTGCGCGAACTGAGGGTTCGTCTCAATCTGTCCGAGTCGAGGCCTGAGATCAATGACCTGAGTCCACGCCTCGCGCATGTTGGCGAGAATGCGGACGATTATGCCTTCCATTACAGACTGCTCGATATCGGTCAAGTCCCTGTTTGCAGGTTTCGCGCTCTCGATTGGATTCTTGTCCGACCAACCGAAAAGGTGCTCGATGATTCGGAACGTGATTGAAGGGTCGATTTCGAGAATCGCGTTTCCCTTCAATGGGTCCATGTTGATTACGGCCAACGTCGTCGGAGTCGGGATAGATCTTATGAACTCCTCGTACGTCAGCTGATCGACAGAAGCGAGACGCACATGAACCATCGAACGCAGCTGCGCGGAAAGACTCGTGGAAGTAAGACGTCCAAAAGTCTCATGCATGATTGAAATCGTTCGGATTTGTTCCTTGGAGAACTTGTCCGGACGCTTGAAATCATAAATCTTTATCTTTCTAGTTTCTTTCTCTGGCTTGAATTCATCCAAAGCGTCAGCCGGCGCACCATTGCTCATGGTCGTCAACAACTGATCGATTTCATCTTGTGATAGAACTTCGTTCATGCCTTCCACCCTTTTTTTATAACCAAAACAGAAACTACTGCTGCTGTTTCACAACATCCAACTGCATGAATCTGACGTCTTTGATTTTAGAGCTGCTCAAGATACTGTCGTTGATGCTGTTCCTGAGTTCGATTTTGAGTTTCTCCTCGTTCTCAGGATTTAGCTCGTCGGCCGTCTTTGAAGTGAAGAAACGGCGCAAGTAGTCCTTCAACTCGACTGTACGCTGAGTGATTTCCGTAGAAGTAGTCTTCTCGTCCTTCTTGTATCCGAGAACGACCTCGACAACGACCGAGGCAGGATTGACTTCGCTCGTCTTCGTGCGGATCACGCCGAGAGACTGGTACCAGTCCAAGACCTCTTTCTGGCTTCCTAGCTCGCTCTCGACAGCCTGGAGAGGAACCTGTTTGTTGGAACCGCCCATTATGTTCACGGTGACGACAACGATTGTGACTATGAGAATTACGGCGCCAAGTCCAATAGCGATCCATTTCAAGAGACCCGGAATGAGTCCAGATTTTGCAGCTGGAGCCGCTCCTTCGCCTTCAGCTCCAACTTCGTCTTCAGTATTTTCTGCCATATCAAACTCCTAATTTTATTTTTGTTATCATAAAGAAGCCAGCGAACCGGCTTCAATGAAACCTTGTTAAAAGTGTCCCTCGTCGAGAATCACGATGTCGACACGCCTGTTGTAGGCCTGCCCCTCACGAGGCTCGTTCGGGCGAATCGGTCTCGTGTCAGCGTAACCGGCAATCGAGAAGTTCTTCTCATCGACTCCGAAATCGGAAAGATAATGAAGAACATTCGCCGCGCGGGCGGCAGACAACTCCCAATTCGAAGCGAATTTGCTATCCTCGGGAACTGGCTCACTATCCGTATGCCCCTCTATTCTAAATCTTCGGTTTTTCAAGTTGGAATCTTGAAAGAAATCAGACAGTTTTATAAGCACGTCCCTTGTCTCGTTCATGTCGAGCTCCGCGCTCCCTGCTTCAAAAAAGACATCGGAGGCGAGAGTTATGACCAATCCCCTTTCGTCGCTCGAAACCGTTATCTTCGACGAGTGGATTTCGGGGGCGAACACGCTGACGGCCTTCTTTTTTGAAAGTCCGAGCGTCTTTCCGCGCTCCGCAGAAGGAAGAGTGCTGACGGAGTTTCCCAAGTCGGCGAGTTTGCCGACCGCGAGAGAGCCACCTCCACCGTTTGACTGCGCCTCCACCGAGTCAGCCTGGATATCGAACGACGCCTGAATCTGGGACATCGTGGTGATGTCGATTTCGGACGGATCGTACAACATTACGAAGAAGCAGAGCATGAGCGTAATCATGTCTCCATAAGTACCTTGCCAGGCGGTTGACGGTTTTTCCGGTTCTTTTTTTTCTTTTTTAGCCATTGCAACACCTACCCGCTACGAAAAACTAGTCCTTGATGAGCTCCGCCCTGATCGATTCGGCACGCTTCGGATCGAGGAAGGTGACGAGCTTCTGGGCGAGGATGCGAGGGTTGTCTCCGAGCTGGATCGAGAGGACGCCTTCGATAATCATCTCCTTCACAGCCATCTCGTTGCTGTTCTGCGCGAGCAGCTTCTGGGCGACAGGTCCGACAAGCCAGTTGGCGAGCATGGATCCGTACAATGTAGTAATCAAAGCGACAGCCATGTTAGGACCGAGGGAGCTTTTGTCTTCCAAGTTGTTCAACATACCAATCAAACCGATAACGGTACCCATCATTCCGAAACCAGGACCGAAACCTGCCCACTGGTTGACGATGTTTATCATGGACATGTGCCTCGCCTCGCACTGGCTCATGTCGGCCTCCATGATTGCGCGGACCACGTTCGCGTCGGTGCCGTCGACGACCATCTTCAACGACTCCTTCATGAACTTGTCCTCCAAGTCGTTCAGCTTGTCGTCGAGCGCAAGAAGACCTTCGCGGCGGGCGCTTTCGCTCAGATTGTACAGCGTCCTGATTATCTCCTCTTCGTTGTAGTTGAACGTCTTGAAGATACGTCCCATGCACTTGAACAAACCGAGCGCCTGCTTCATCGGGGCGACGATGAACAGAGAGGCGTAAGAACCTCCGATTGTCACGAACAAAGACGGAACATCGATGATTCCACCGAGCGAACCACCAGATGTCGCAACACCAAGCACGATTACGGCAGCACCGCCGATAACACCAATCAATGACGCTATATCCATAAATAAAGTCTCCCTACATTTATTTCTTTTTTTATTTAATGCTTTGTTTTTAGATTTCTTGCTTTCGTATGCCGAGTCGGCTGCGGTAGGAAACGATTCGTTCAATGATTTCGTCAGGAGTATCACGAACGACAATCTTTTTTCCAGACAACAAGGTGATTGTCAAATCCGGAGTCTGCTCCATGCTTTCTATCATGTGCGGATTCAGCCAATAGGTTTTTCCGTCCAATCTTGTCACAGAAATCATTTTCTCATTTTCCCCTTGATTTTGATTGAAGTCAAGCGACATCAAAAATCAAAAAATCCCCGGTTACAATATCGGAATTAATTTTATAATTTTTTATTAGATTCTTTTTTTTTCTTGCGTTTTTTAAAATCATTTTGTAATTTCAAAAGGAAAAGCGAAGGAGAAAATCATGAGCGCAAAGATTTTGGTGATAGAAGACGTGCCGGAGATGGCCGAACTGGTGGCGATGTACCTGACGAAGGACGGAATGGCAGTGCAGACGGCAGGCAGCGCGGAAGAAGGACTCGACATCATAGAGAAGGACATTCCCGACTTGATAATCCTTGACCTCAACCTTCCCGGAATGAGCGGATTCGATTTCCTGAAAAAGTTCAGGAACGGTCACACAGCCACGGTTCCCGTAATAGTGGCTTCAGCGCGGGACGAGGACGAGGACATCATAAAGGCACTCGGTGTCGGAGCGGACGAATTCGTGACGAAACCGTTCTCCCCGCGGGTGCTGGTGGCGAAGGTCAACGCGAACCTCAGGAGGAATTCGGAAGTTTCGGCAGCGGCGGAGGACACATACTCGTTCGGACCGTACAAGATTCTGCTCAACAGCTGCGTGCTGAAAAAAGGCGCGGAAAAGATTCCGCTCTCCGCGAAAGAGTACAAGGTGCTCGAATTCCTCATACAGCACGAAGGAAAGGCGCTCACGCCCGAGACAATCTACAAGGAAGTCTGGAAGTCCGAATTCGGCGACATGACGGCGGTGGCTGTCTACATACAGCGGCTGAGGAAGAAAATCGAGGACGACCCGGCATCTCCGAAATATTTCAAGACTGAATTCGGCATGGGCTACAAATTCACAAGAGGCTGATGTTTTTTTCAAGGAAGAAACGGAAATGAAAATAAAAAACCAGCTGCGGCTTTTTCTCGTTGGAATAATAGCGGTGCCGATAATGTGCACACTCTTCCTGCCCATCCACCATTACCTGACGAGGCCGGACAAAATGCTCATGAACGGTTCCGAGAGAATCAGAAAGATGTCCGAGCTCGACATGTCGGAAAGGGACATCGAAGTGCTCAAGCAGATAATGAAGACATTTCCGCCGGTCGTCGAGTTCATCCTCATCGCGAACCATTCAGAAATCCTCACGACGAATTTCAAGGAATTCGAGGGGCTGGAGAGGACGACGGACGAGCAGATATTCGAATACATGAAGGACACTAGCTGCGACTACTTCTACCAGATTGTCTCCCCCCCGCTCGAAGACAGCAGCGCGGACGTGCTTCTGATAAGCCGGGTCGACAGGGATTTCACGGACGAACAGAAGCACGGAAAGAGGTGGGACAAGGTTTTCCTCTGGCTTGTCGCTCTCATAGCGGCCAGCGAGGCGTTCTGCATCACGATGACGATACACATCTCATCGACAATAACGAAGTCGATAACGCTGCTCGAAAAGCACACGCAGCGAATAGCTTCGGGGGAACTTGACGTGGAGCTTGAGAGCAAAGTCCAGAAAAACGACAACGAGATAACGAGGCTAACCCAGAACCTTGAGCGGATGAGGCTTGACCTGAAGGACGACTCGGAGCGGAGGACGAAGTTCATAATGGGGATAAGCCACGATTTGAGGACGCCGGTCGCGGTCATCAAGGGATACACGGAGGCGATGGGCGACGGAGTATTCGAGACGGTCGGCGAGATGAAGAAACCGATAGAGATAATCGCGGCCAAAACCGAACAGCTTGAGACGATGATCAACACGCTCATCAACTTCGTCAAGCTCAACCAGACGGAATGGCAGCAGCAGTTGAAGAAGCAGCGCATCGCGCCTGCCGTAAAGGAATTCGCACAGGGATTCGTCACAATCGGAGGCGTTTTCAAGAGGAACGTCGAAAGCGACATAGAGATTCCAGACGACATCGAAGTCCCGTTCGACAAGCTGCTTTTCCAGAGGGCGTTGGAGAACCTCTTCACGAATGCGGTGAGGTACACGAACGAAGGCGACTCGATACGCATTTCGGCGAAAAGCTCGGACGGCAAAATTCTGCTAAAGATGGCGGATTCGGGGACAGGGATAGAGAAAAAGGACATAGACCAGATTTTCGACCTGTTCTACAGGGGAACGAACTCAAGAAGGGAAAGCGGAATGGGAATCGGACTGTCCGTCGTCAAGACGATAGTCACGACGCACGGCTGGAAAATCGACGTGAAATCGCAGAAAGGTATCGGAACGGAATTCACTATAGAGATACCGTTGGAAGCGGACGTGAAAAACTAGCTCTGTTCCGAAACGGAAACCATTCACAAAAGATCCTCGAGGAAGCGGTTAAGGAGAAGGATGCCGCGCCGGTTCAAGCAATAGATTTCTCCAGCTGGAGATTCGAGGACCGACGCGAGCCGTTTTTCCTTCCATTCAAAAAAGACTTCCGCGAATTTTCTTCCGGACGAATTCTCATACGAAAGGAGGCTCTTCCCGAACCGTCTTTCAAATTCAGAAGAGAGGACACCTTTCCTCATGCGGAACCCCATCATCAAAAACTCGAATTCAAGGGTCTTTCTGTCCAGAATTTCGCAATCGCGCGGAACAGAAGAGTAATCCACCTCAGAACCGCTCCAAAAATCGACATAGGACGGGACTGACCTCGTGTTCGTCCACCGGAGCGCGCACCCGTCGTCGAAATTTCCGCCATACCAAGTCCCGCTCGCTCCAGCTCCGCATCCGACATAGTTTTGAAGTTTCCAATAAACGCTGTTGTGCCGGCTTTCGAACCCCGGCTTCGCGAAATTGGAGACCTCGTACTGCACGAATCCGTTTTTCTCAAGTATGTTTCTGCCCTCAATCCACATTCTGTCGGCCTTGTCTGGGGAAAATGGAATCTCGCCGGAATCCACCATTTTTCCGAGAGGAGTCCCCTCCTCGATTGTGAGCGTGTAGAGTGAGATGTGGTCAATGGAATTCAAGCTGAATATTTTTCCGAACTGATTTCTGAACGAGGAGAACGTCTGCAACGGAAGCCCTGCGATGAAGTCCACAGAAAGCCTGCCTTTCCAAAAGGAATCGAGGAATTCAAGGGCGGACATGGCGGACGATGAAGAGCATCCCCTGTGCACGGCAGCCAGAGCCTTGTCGTCGAGGGCCTGAACGCCGAGAGAGAGCCTGTTCACGCCGGAGAAAGCGCACGCTTCGACAAAATCGGGACGCACATCGTCAGGATTCATCTCCACTGTCACCTCGGTTCCGCCATCGAACGAAGCGGACTTTCCGACTCCATGAAAAAGGTTTTCGATTTGGGACGGAGAAAGTAGACTCGGAGTGCCGCCGCCGACATATATCGTCTTCCAGCGGTCTATGCCGTACTGCCGCGCGTAAAAAGCTGACTCCGATACGACCGCATCGATGTACGCGTCGGACAAGTCGTTGGGGAGCGACTTGCCGTCCGACTTGCGCGCGGCCGCGGGAATACTGTAGAAATCGCAGTAGTAGCACTTTTTGCGGCAGAACGGGATGTGTATATAGAGGGAAGATTCCAAAATCAGAAAACCTTGATTTTGTTGAACGGAAAATACTGAAGCACGACCCGGCCTTTTATCGCGTTCTTCTTCACCGGTCCCCACAAGCGGGAATCGATGCACTCCATGCGGTTGTCGCCGAGAAGATAGTACTGTCCCTCGCCAAGCACAATCGGCTTCGTGCCGGATTTCGCTCCGAGGTTTATGTCCCAGCCGGTCGGAGCCGTGAAAATCTCCACGTCATACTTCTTGTCAATCAACTCAAATTCCGTCAGAAAATGGCTCTCGTTCTTCGGCTTGATGTACACCACATACTTGTCGATGTATATGGTGTCCCCGGGCATTCCGACGACGCGGCGCACCATCGGCAACGCCCCAGAGCGGTTCTCGGTGCCGAACGGCTGCCACTGCCTGGCCGTGACGAAAAGGAAGCACTGGTTCAAAAAACGCTGGATTATGTTCAAATCAGCGGACTCGTGGTTCTGCACAAGGACGACATCCCCCCTGCCCGGAGTGCGGAGGAACGGAACGACGAATTCGACATTGCCGGCGGAGATGTCGGGAGCCATCGAATTCGACCTGCTGACGACCGGGTAAAGCAGAAAAGTCATGAAAATTGAAATCACGACGAAACAAATTAGAATTATCTTCAATACGAAAACGATGCGCTTGTAAAGCTCTTGCCGCATCTTGTACGAAATTGCGTAGATGTTGTTGTCCATTGTTTTGACAGAATATCAGTTCACGCCTCGACTTGCAAGGAGACTTTTTTCCGCATATACTCGGAAGTTATGCCAGAGAACGTAAAAATAATAGCGCAGAACAAGAAAGCGCGTTTCAACTACACAGTGGAAGACTCTTACGAATGCGGAATAGCCCTTGAAGGCACGGAAGTGAAGTCCGTCAAAGCGGGAAGCATTTCCTATGTCGACTCGTTCGCCGAAATACAGAACGGAGAGGTGTGGGTCAGGAATTTCCACATATCGGAATATTCGTTCTCATCGATTTTCAACCACGATCCGGACAGGAAGAAAAAACTTCTGCTGCACAAAGAAGAGATAAAGCGACTGCAAAGAAAAGTCGATGAAAAAGGATATACACTGATTCCATTGGACGTCTATCTGAAAAACGGGCGGGTCAAAGTCAAGCTCGGAGTCTGCAAAGGAAAGAAGCTCTACGACAAGAGAGAGACGATAAAGCAGAGGGACATTGACAGAGACATGGCGCGCGACTTCAGAAAAGGACTTGAATAAGATTTTAGACGGAGGCTCCAATGCCCCTTGGAAAAACAGGTTCGCACATGAGAAAAACACTGCTATGTCTGACATTCATCTTGTCAACATTCGCCAAAGTCCACGCAGACCAACTGAAGGTCGAATACTACGGAGTCGTCTCAACATCATCGGATTCGAACATGATAAAGATGGCGCAGGACATTTTTTTGACGCAGCTGAAGTCGATAGACTACATCTCGGTCGAAGACAAACGCCCTGACAGCGGAAAGACACTCAAGGCGACCCCCGAATTCACAACGGAAGGCGCGAGGATAATATTCTACGCGGAAATCGACGAGACAACGAACGAAGACCTGCAGAAGACATGGAACTGCAAGTTCAACGCGATGGATCCTGACGACAGGATTTACCACACGAAAAACGAGACATACGATTCCTACTACAAGATTCTTTCAGGCGCGAAATCGGCCATAGAGGACGTTCTGGCGGACTTCAGGACAGGAAGCAACGAAGAAACGCAACAGCAGTCTGCGGGGGACGCGGCCAACGGAACACCGGTAAAGACGTTCGAAGGCAACATCGACATAGAGTCCCTTTCGGGAACATGGTACGGAGAGCCGTTCACCGACAAGATAATGATACTCAGGGGCGGACGCGGATTCATAATATTCAAGAACGGCGCGACGATGAACATAAAAATCACGATAAAGAAAGCGGACTCGAAAGGCAACGTGAAGGAAATCGAGATAAGCCAGGTCGGAAAATCAAACGCATCGTTCTTCCCGGAACTTCCGCGGGAAATCGCCCTGAACGTCGCATCATCCGCCTCCCCGATAACGTGGTCTTTCACAATCAAGTCTGGAGAACTGACGGGGACGAAAAAGACCCTCCTGCTGGCGGAAAACGGAATATCCGCGAAAGAAGGCTCTCTCAAGACAACTTGGCTAAAAAAATAGACCCGTTCGGGAAAAGCGCTTCACATACAACTCCGAACAGGCCATCGACCATCGCAACAAATCAGCTCACTTTTACGGCGCCCTGCCTCACGACGCTCACGCTGCCGTCCTCCTCGACCTTCACAATCGTGGACGGAATTCCGCCTTTCTTGTCTCCATCGTCTACTATCAGCTCCACGCTCTTGAATTCATGCTTTATCTGGGCGATGTTGTCCAGCACAGGCTCTCCGCTTCTGTTTACGCTAGTTGAATATATTGGCGCGCCACACCCCGCTATCACCTTCCTGAGCCATTCGTCTCCGGGACAGCGGAAAGCGGTCGTAGTGAAAGGACCCTTCTCTCCCTTCAAAAAAGTGTGGACGATTATCGTGAGGGGGCCAGGCCATTTCGCAAGGAGAGAATCTGGAACGACATCCCGCGTGTACTTTTTCAAATCCTCAGGGCTTGAAATCAGCTGGATGAACGGTTTTCCCTCGTCCCTGCCCTTCAACTCGCGGATTTTCGCGTCCGTGTGATACGAATAATGCCGCCCGTCGACTATGCCCGAAAAACCGTACACGGTATCAGTGGGCAGCACGACGACTTTCCCGCGCCTTATGTAATCTATCGCAATCTGAGCGGACTGCTCATCGCACTTTCTACAAATCATACGCCCCCTCATCTGGCCGCGCGCGCACCGGAAACGGCTCTCCCTCTGCGCACGTCCCGAAAATCCGAAAGTTTTTGCTTGATGTCCTCAAGACACAAGTACGCGTACACGACAAAGAACATCAGAAAACCTGTGAATTTGCAGAACCACTCGGGAACGAAGAACGGCTCGACATACTTCATGGGAGTGCCGGTCTCGAAATAGAACTGGTCGTCGGCGACAAGTCCGTTGATTTTCACAATCTTCTCTCCGTTTCTGACGTAGCCGAGTTTCCTGGCGAAAGCCGCTATGACATCGGGATCTTTTTTGAGAGCGGTGTATTCAAGTTCGAGACTGTTGTTTATCTTTTTTATTTCATCGACCCTTCCGCTGAGAATCTGCCTCTGCTCGCGGAGCTGCCCGCTTGCCCAGAGACCGTCCCTACCGAACGACAAGGAAATCAACACATAGAAGAACGTACCAGCCAATACAGCTGTCAAAAAACGAAACATTTTAGCCATAACAAATGTAGTATCGGCAGCAAGTCCAAATTTCTACAACAAGGCAAAAGCAAAAATATATGCGACTTTCAGAGAATCGCCAAAAAGGCTAAAATACCTACAGTTTTCAACTCGACAGACCGATAAGAAAGAAAAATATTCATTTTTCATGAAAAATTAATTTTTAGAGAGGAAATATATGAGCGATTCTGAAAAATCAAATGAACTCGACAGTTACGGAGTTTGGGTCAAGAAACCGCCAAGGACAATCGATTCAAGTGAATCGGACGAACCGAAGCTTGAGGCGACTGAGCAGAGTTCAAATCTCACTTCAGATGAAGATGACACTGCCCTCTCAACAGACGAACTCGCCGCACTTTCCAGCATCGTCGACGACCAACCGGCCGAAGAAAATCTCGATTCGTCATCGACATCAATGGAAGACGTCTCTCTCGACGAATTCGGATTCGGAGACAGCGATTCCGACTCAGGAAACGAAGTCGCAGGCGAAGAAAGCGAGGAAACGGCACCTGAAATCGACGATGCCGGAAGTTCCGAAATCATAATAAAAGACAACTCCAGCGCGGACATGGACGAAGACGGCCCTATCGACATAGACCTTTCATTCGACGACACGGGCGACAGCAGTCCATCAGGAAGCGAATTCTCCCTCAGCGACGACTCTACAAGCCCATCTGGCGACGACGGAACGGAATCCGTGGACTTGAGCGAATTCGGATTCGGAGACGACACAGACTCTGGAGACTCAAGCGTCGAGTCTTCATCGGAAAACTCTGGCACGGAGGATGTCGACTTGAGCGAATTCGGTTTCGGAGACGACTCGGATTCTTCAGAGCCGAGCGTCGAGACAGACACGGAGCCGACAGAACAGAGCAGCGAGACGGAAGACGTCGATTTGAGCGAATTCGGTTTCGACGACGACTCGGATTCAGATTCAGCATCAACAAGCGAATCAAAGGAAGGCGACATCGAGATGAATGTCGTGGCCGACGACGACGACGAATTTGAAAGCACGGAAGAGTCCGCGGAATCGTCAAGCGAAAGCGAGGAGACCGCTTCGAACGACAACATCGATTCAGAGTTCAACGCGGACGAAATAATGAACTCCGTGGAGGACGAAAACGGCAACATCGTGAGCTTCGACGACACTACGGAGACAAAGGAAGACGAAGACAGCCCGTTCGAAGTCACAAGCGAGGACAAGGCCGCGGCCGAGGGATTCTCATTGGACGAGCCTCTTTTCAAAGAAGACGAGAGCGCGGAATCGGCGGACGAGGAAATCGAGGAGCCTGTCGTTTCGGACGAAGACTCAGAGACAATCGAAGAGCCGATGGTGCCGCAGGACGATGAACCGACAATTTCCTCCGAGGATGAAGGCGCATCAGACTCTATCGGAGAGCCAGACTTCGGCGGAGAGAGCATTGAAGGAACGGAAAGCGACGCCGAGGACGACATCGAGGAGCCGGTCGTAAACGAAGAGACGGAGGACGGATTCAGCGGAAACGAAATTCCCGACACGTTCGACGAAGAGACCGCTTCACTCATGGGCAACGAGGACGAGCAGCAGAACACGGCATCGGAGACAAATTCGATTCTCAACCAGATTGTCAGCCAGCTCTCTTCACTCAAGGACGAAATCTCGACGCTCAAGCACGATGTGGAAAGCATCAAGAGCGCGCCTCTCGCCACAAAGGAAAATGGAAACGAAGAGCAGGCAGAGGAAAAAGCGGAAGAGACCGAAAGCTCAGGCGGATTCTTCAACGACAACGCGGACGACGACGACACAATCTCGCTCTCGCTCGACGAGTTGGACAACATACTCGACACTGCCGAGATAACGGAAGACAACGGCGACTTCATCGTGGAGGCGCAGGAGAACAACGGAATCGAAAGCGAAGAGCAGCAGGAAGAGTCGGAAGAGACGACCGAAGAGCAAAAGCCAGAAAGCGACGCGCCTTCGAGCGAAACGAATTCGCTGGATTCGGTAGAGGACTCGACGCTCGAATCAGTAATCAACAACGACACTTCGGACGAGGACTCGGAGGAAGAGCCGGAAATCGACCAGGAACTCGACTCTTCGATAGCGGACTCAATCGAGAAGAGCATGACCGACGATATCGCTGACGAAATGGACGATGGAAACGACCTTCCGATAGAGGACAACACGCTCGAATCGATAATCGACAGTGGAGAAGTCTCGAAAGAGCTTCCTGACGAAATCGACATCGACAAAATCGAAGACGACATGGACGAAGACGACGAGATGGACGACTTCTCGTTCGACACGGAAGACTCAGACTTGAAGAACGACCTCATCGTGGACGCGGACAACAGCGACGACCTCGCATCGATAGGAGAAGCAATCGACTCGGCAGAGGCGGAAGATTCCATCGACCTTCCAGAAAACGACGGAACAGAGGGCATGGACGTTTCGGAAACAAGCGAAGACGAACTGGACACGGACTATCTCACACCGGATCCTTCAATCGACGACGCTCTTTCAGACTCGAACCTCGACTATCTCAATTCCGACCCTGCCCTTTCGGCTCCAGCCCCTGAGACTGAGGAGAGTCTTGAAGAGAAGGAAACGATACCGAACGACTTGAAGACAGAAATCAAGTCTGTGCTTTCTTATATGGACCAGCTTTTGGAAAACCTTCCAGAAGAGAAAATCGCCGAATTCGCCCAGTCGGAGCAGTTCGAAACATATAAGAAGCTTTTCAAGGAACTCGGTCTCGCGTAAAAATTTGAGAGTTGAACGGTATGGAAGAAACAAAAGCACGAAGTGGACTTCTGCAAAGGGCGGTCTCCGTCCTTGCCGAGGTCACACCAAAATTCGACGTATGGACGACAAGGAACGGATTCAAGCACGCAGGCATTTTCGTTCCTTGCACAACGGAAAAGACATCCAGCAATTACTACCATCTCTTGAACGTCGTTGGACTCAGCGCGAAAACGGTCGCTTCCTCTGTGGAGTCGAGCGATTTTTGGCACGGAAAAATCACAAAGACGTTCGAGTGGCAGTGTTTTTCAAAGGATTTCAACGAACTAGGTCCGTTTTTGGAGCTTTTCGATGACAAAATAAGCGATTCGATAAATTCCCTCTACTTTCTGCCGTTCAACGACAAAAAAATGCCAATGATTTTCGTCATAGCCGAATTCGAAGACGACGAGCCAATCACGCTCCCGTCGGCGACGGAAAGCGCGGTGACGCTCAAGAACATGATTGAGCTGCAGAAAAACGTGGACATGAAGATTTCCACGCTCGAAGAGAATTTGGACAAGGGGCTGCAGATTTCTCCTGCCCACTTGTTCATCCTCTCGCTCAAGACATGCGTGGAGAAGTCGCTTCAACGGGCCGACGTGGAAAGGAAACTTTCAAAGTTCGACATGGTGGACAGAATCGAGATAAAAGAGAAAGTCATAGACTCGGTGGCGCACGCCGCATACGCGATAATCGAGCCTCTGTTCAAATCACCGAACTGCATACACCTCGGAACGGACGGAGAAATAAAAATCGTCATATTCGCGAAGGACGAGCCGGATGACCAGCTCATATCGTTCCACATCGCATCCACTCTGCGAGAGCTTCTCGGAGAAGAAAGCTCCAAACAGATTCTGCTCCTCATGGCGGGAATCTGCCCGAACAAAAAAGGGACGCTCCTGTTCCTCCAGAAAGGCTGATACATGCCGGAAACAAAAATACAGTTTTCCGAAGCGAGGAACGGAGAAAAGACATGCTCCTCAGGCGGAAAATTCCTACATTCAAAATACAATCCTACAGCGGAGGCTCAAAAATTCGTGGACGCAATCGAATCGGATTTTGAGCCTCAATGCGTTTTCGTGCTGGAACCGGCTCTTTCATACTGCGCTCAATTTCTGCGGAAGCGTTTTCCAAAATCAGCAGTGTGCGCAATCCGGTTCACGAGGGAATTCTCGGAAAATGACAGGCTTTGGGACGAGACGTTCGACGCAACCGAAGAACTGGACGACGACTTGTTCAACGCGTTCGGAGAAGAGAGAATCTGCTCGTCGATTTTCGTGGACTGGACGGCGAGCAAGAACGCATTCCCGGAGAAATCGGAGACTGCGTGGCTCATGATAAGGAACGCTGTCGTCAAAAGCCGGAACGTCATGGCAACGCGCTCGTTTTTCGCGAAACGGTGGCTCAAGAATTCGGCAATATTCGCGGCGTTTGTCGAGAACACCACGGCGATGCGGAACGAAGGAAAGACATCGTTCCCGATACTGATAGCCGCATCTGGAAGCAGCCTCAAGACATCAATAGAAAAAATCCGGGAAAACAGGAGCAGATTCTTTCTTATGGCGGTCTCGTCCGCTTTCATGCCGCTTTTCGACAACGGAATCGAAGCCGATTTCGTAGTGAGCACGGACGGCGGGTATTGGGCAAAGAAGCACCTGGAATTCCCGTCATCGAAGAACAGCGGAACGACATTCGCCCTCGCGCTGGAAGGAGCCGCTCCTGCAAGAATCCTCAGAGAAAAGAGCATCCTTCCACTCCTTTACGACGACGCCACCGATTTCCAAAGAAGAATCATGGAAAGGCTGGGGATTAAGACGGCGAAGGCCAGGCGGAACGGCACCGTCAGCGGAACCGCGCTGGAGCTTGCGATGGACATGACGGACGGCCCGATTTTTCTCTGCGGACTGGACCAGGCTCCGTGCGGCGGCTACCAGCACACACAGCCGAACGCTCTCGAATCAGCGGCGGAATCGGCAGACAATCGCCTTTCCACAAAGGAAACGAGGATGACGGCCTCCAGATTCAATTCGGAAAAATCGCTTGAGATATACAGGAACTGGTTCGTCTCAAACTCCCAAAGGTTCAACTCGCCGAAAGAGAGGATTTTCAGGCTGTCTTCCAACTTCAAATTCGAATTCCCGCTCGGAATGATACGAGACATAGACTGGGACGGATTCGAGAGATTGGTGCCGAAGAACGCCCGCGACACGGGAAAAGGACGCAGTTCAGGAATTTTCATGGACACTCCGAAAAAAAACGGAAAGACATTGCGGGAGCGAAGAAGAATCATACAGGAGGAGCTTGAACGCTCGCTTTCAGACGAGAAATTCCTGAGCGAAGCCTTTCCTCTGGAGACGCTGCTCATGAAACGCGAAAAGGACTTCGGAAAACGGAACGCGGCTGAACAAGCATTGGAAGAGAAAAAGCGGAAACTTGTCTCTGAAATCGGAAGAACATTGAAGACGAGTTCGCAGAGCTGAAAAATGAACTACACGGAAACAACAGAATCGAAAGACGGAAGGACGATACCGCTCATAGGGAAGAACGCCCTCCACTCAAAGTACAACCCGGAACGCGAAGCGCAGTCGTTCGCGGCCCAATTCAAGAAAGGCGGATTCTTCGTAGTCCTGGGAATCGCAGGAGGATACCACATCTCGGCGCTGCTTCAGGCGCATCCACAATCGAAAGTGGTCGCCGTCGAGGCGGAAAGAGCCGACATCGAATTTCTCAAGAGAATCCCGGAAGTCGAAAAGCTTGGGAATGACAAAAGGGTCAGATTCGCGTCAGAGGAATCAATCGAAAACGCGATAACGGAATCATACAAGCCAGCATTGCACGGAGACATGACGATATGCGCCCTGAGGTCGTGGGAGAACATTTTCAAGGAAAGGAAAGAAGCGATTGTCGGAAAAATCAAGGACGCGCTGAAAAAAGTGTCGGCGGACTATTCGGTGCAGAGCCATTTCGGGAAAATCTGGCAGAAGAACATATTCGAGAATTTGAAATCGGCTTCGGAATCGAACACCGACATCAAAAAGACAATCAGCGGAATTCCATCAAAAAAGACGGCGGCGATAATAGCGGCAGGCCCCACCCTCAACAAGACAGTGGAGAAAATCAGGAAGGACAGGGAATCCTACTTCGTCATCGCGACAGACACTGCGTTCTCGGCACTTGAAGAGCGGAAAATCGAAGCGGACTGCGTAGTGTCCGTAGACGGGCAAAGCGTCTCCCATGCGCACTTCATGCACGCAATCGACAATGACACCATATTCGTGTTCGATTTGTGCGCGAACTCCAGCGCGGCGCGAAAAGTCGTGGAAGCGGGAGGCAGAGCCATATTCACCGAAAGTGGGCACCCCCTCGCGAGGTACGCGTCGACATACACCGGCAGAAGAGCGTTCCCGGTCATAGAGACAGGGAGCGGAACGGTCACGATAGCGGCCGCAGATTTCGCAATCAAGGCGGGTTTCACGCATCTGGAATTTTTCGGAGCGGATTTTTCGTATGTGGACGGGCTTCCATACGCGAAAGGAACATACCTCGACAGAATCTACAGGAGCGACGAGACAATGCTCGACAACTTCGAAACGAGATTCGACAAACTCATGTTCAGGACAGAACTGAAAAAAACGGGGAAAAGAAAATTCACGACCGAAATCCTTGAATCGTATTCGGAATCAATGGAATCGTTCCTCAAAACCAGGGGGTTCAAAAGAACCGAGAACGGAGAGACCAAGATTTTCACGGCCGACAAAAACGCGAAAGCCGACTGGAACTTTTCGGACTTCGACTACAGGAAATTCGTCGAATTCTACAGAAGCAAGATGAAAAACATGCCGGAGGAGAATTCACCGGAAATGATGACGATACTTCCTCTCGCGGCGCACATGAAATCTCCAATTCTTGCACACGCAAAAAGTCTTGAGTATACTGAGAAATTATGAAAACAAGAGTCATATCAACAATAAGCGCATTATGTTTTTTATCGGCAATCGGATACTTCGGATACGGAGTCTACAAGGAGAACAAAGTCGGAGAGGAAGAGACAAAGACTAGGTTCGACACGCTCTTGTTGGCTACAAAAAATTCCGCCGAGACATCGAAAATCACATCCGCGGAATTCAAAAGCGACTTCTTCAACGCGGTCGGCGATTTCTCGGATTTCAGCGAGATAAGCCTGTCCGTCGACGGAACATGCATATACTCCTACCCACCTCTCGAAGACAAGCTTTCTGGAACGGCGCAGAAGAACAAGAAATTCATAAGCAAAAAACGGTCGACGACCACGGCGAAGAACATAGTTTCATCTCCGGTGGACGAGCAGGACTTGAGCTATGATTTGACGCTGGAGACGGGAATATACAAAATCAAGCAGAACACGATATACAACAACGCGAAAATAGCGTTTTTCATCGCGCTGGCAGGAACGATTCTCTCGGTCATAGCCATAATCATGAAAAACAGCGAAGTAAAGGCGACCAGCAAGAACGACGCCAGGCTCAGACGCGAGGAGGAGCTTCTCAAGCAGATAAGGGAAGAGAGGCAGAGGATTCTCGAAGCGCAGAGGGAACAGGAATACGACGGAGGAATAGAGGACGATGAATTCGACGACGACGAATTCGACGACCAGGAGACGATAGAGGAACCGGGCGCGTACACAGCGGAAGGCGCGGAAGAAGAGCCTGCAGCCCAAGAACAGTCATTCGAGGACACAATAGTGTTCACGGACGAAATGGAGCAGGGCGCGGAAAGCGGAGCGGAGCCTAGGGCGGTCGAAGAGCAGGAGCAAGACGAAGCAAGCGACACCGAAAAAGTCGAGGCAGAAACTGAAGTTGAAGCAGAGCCAGAAACGGCGGAAAGCGAATCCAGCACAGACGCGGAAGCGGAAGCAGAAACAACAAGCGAAGCAGAAAACTCCTCCGAAACCGAGTCAGAAACAGCGAATAGCGAATCCAGCACAGCTGCGGAAGCAGAAACAACAAGCGAAGCGCATGACACAGACGGGGAGACGGAAGAGTCCGCCATTTCCGAAAACGCCAACGCAGAGGAAAAAGAAACCGAAAGCGTTTTCCAGGAGCCGGTGCTTGAAGACACTTCCACAAAGGACGGCGACCTTGGAACGATAGGAACGGACATAGCCTCGCCAAAGACGTTCATCCAGGATTTGGGCGAGCAGCTCAGGAAGAACACATACACAGAAATCTCGCTCGCCCTCATAAAGATAACGGATTTCGACTGGGACGCATACGAGACCGAGGAGAAAGCGAAAGAGATAATCGCGCTCGCGAAGGAAAATTTCGAGGAGTCGTCGGAAATATACAAGGCCGACATCCCGAACACGCTCGGAATCGTGCTCAACGGAACGGACCTCACGGAGACGATAGCCGAGTGCGAGAAGATACTCCCCGCGATACAGGAAGTCCTCGGCTCGCTCGAAGGAGAGCACAAAGTCCACATCGGAATATCCGCGATGAACTACCGAACGATTCCTCCGGACAGAATCATGGTCGAAGCGAAGGGCGCGCTTGAGGAGGCCGAGTCCGACCCGGACAACCCGATTGTGGCGTTCAAGGCGAATCCCGACCTCTACAAGAAGGAAATCGGCAACGAGCTTGAACAGGAATAGGCAGAAGCAAAAAGGCGCGCTCCAGAAAAGCATTGCATGGAGCGCGCCTTTTTTTGCGGAAGCCCCCACACCTTCTCCTACCCATGCTCAAAAAACATTTCTGGTCATAAGAATAAAGTATTGGCTCCCCTCTTCACAGGGATGTAGAATATCTTCATGAAAAGAATAAAAGACCTGTTTTTTTTGCTGGCCGCAGTTTTCTGCATGACGACCGCCTGTGCAAGCGATGCCAGCAAAGGAGAATCCATGAGCATCAAGATAAAAATCACCAGCGACAGCGGGGAGCACACGCTGAATGCCACCCTTGCAGAGAACAAATCCGCCCTAGCCTTTGCGGAACTGCTTAAAAAAGGCCCTGTCACAGTCAGCATGAGCGACTACGGCTCTTTTGAAAAAGTCGGGTCCCTGGGAACCAGCCTTCCCCGCACGGACAGCCAGATTACCACCCAAGCCGGCGACATCATTCTCTATCAGGGAAACCAGATTACGATTTACTACGACACCAACAGCTGGAATTTTACACGTCTGGGAAAAGTCACGGAAGTGACTCAGACTGAGTTGAAGGCAATTCTCGGAAAAGGCGGTGTGACTGCGGTTTTCACCCTTGCAGATTTCTAAATGCCCATGAAATTTATTCCAGCGGCAGCCTTCTATCTTGCTGCGGGAAGCATATTCCCAGTCCCATCGCTCCCGGAATCCTTTCCGTCATCGTCCACGAAATTGTCGACAGACTCTGAAAGCTGCTTGGAAAAATCCTTGATTTTCGAGCTGTCGGGAAATTTCTCCTTGAGCGAAAAATAAAGAGGCTCGGCATCCTCAGCCCTGCCCACGAAAAGAAGGAGCGTTATGTAGTTCTCAAGAACGGACTGCACATGAGGATTCTCCTCGTTGAGTTTTTTGAACATCTCAATGGCTTCGTCGCTCTGTCCACGCATCGCCGTTATGTAGGCGACAGAGAGCTTCAAATTCATGTTGTCGGGGTCTTTCTCAAGCATCGCCTCATAGCAGGATTTCGCCGAATCCCAGTCCTGCGCCAGCGCATAGGCGCGTGCGAGCTTGTAGTAGGACTGCTGGTAGATTTCAGGGTCGCGCATGGCGAGTTTGTAGTACTCGGCGGCCTTCGAATAGTTCTTTATCCCCACATAGCCTTCGGCGATGTTGTAGTATTCCACGGCGATGTTCTTCAAAATCGTCCTCTCCTCCCCCGGAATCCTGAAAGTGGACTCGCACGAAGAGAGTAAGAGAAGGCAGAGCAAAGCCGGAAGAGCAGCCTTTCTCATTTCACATCGCCCCTGTAGACGCCACAAGGGAAAAAATCGAGTTCCAGTCGAGGAAGAGTCCGGTCAAGGTGACGGAATCCTCGGCCGACGAAATTCCCACGGACGTTCCAAGGAACGCAAGACGCAGAATCCCAGAGACCGCCATTCTTGTGCGCGGGTCGGCGAGCGAAAGCGTGAGCTTCAAATCGAAGTCCTCGCTGCCCTGCACCTGCCGAAGGCTTCCGTAAGCGGACTTGAAGCAAGAGGAGAGCATGGCGTTGTCCCCCACAATCATCGAAAGGATGTCGGCCGCTTTCGGAAAGAAGAAGCAGATGTCGGAATCGGAGGTCTCGAACGACACGTTCTGGACATCGGCCTTGGAGATTATGGCGTCGCACTTTCCAAGCTGACCCTCGACAATTTTCGGAGACGAGGAAATGCAGACCAGTTCCGAAGAGAGAAAAGAGAGGGCGAGTCCCGAATCCATGTGCTCGTTGTACTTGTAGGAGCTGAATTTGTGGTTCTTCCAGCCGTTCTTCTCCGTGAGGAAAAATTTCGACAGAGCCACAGGAAAGTCGCCGGAAGCCGACATCTCGAAAGAGGAACCTGAAAGGTTCATGCCGGCATAGATTGTGTCGACACGCTCAAGGATTCTGACGACATCCTTCTCTGAAATGCTTTCGTCGGAAGCGACAGATTTCACCAGTTTTTTGGAAAAATCGAAATTGCTCTGGACTGGTATCGAAAAATACGCGTCCGCCCCCACGCTCAAAAGCTCAATCGGCTCCACAGAGGAAAGATTGGACGTTGATTTACACGATATCGCGGTGAATTCAAAAAAAATTGCCATGGCGGCAAGAACCGCCACAGCAACTTTTTTCTGTACGTTATGCTTTAACAACAGAAATACTCCATTTTTTGTCCTCGGACTCGACCTCGACCTTCGCGCTGTCGCTCCATGAAGCGGAAGCGGAGAGAGTTTCAGAAGCAATCATATCCTTGAACATCTCGTAAGCGGACTTGAGTTCGTCGTCGCCGAAGACAGTCAAGTTGATTCTGTCGGTGACCTCGAAGCCGCTATCCTTCCTCAAAGACTGTATTCCACGAATCAAGTCGCGGACATAGCCCTCTTTCTTGAGCTCGTCGGTGATTTTCGTCTCAAGGGCGACAGTCAAAGTGCCATCGTTCGTCACCTTCAAGTCGGACTTCTCCTTTCTCTCGACGATGATGGTCTCGCTGTTCAACTCGACTTCCTGGCCGTCGACAGTGATTTTGACAGAGCCGCCGTCGACAATCTTCGCGATTGAAGCCCCATCGAGCTTGACGATTTCAGCGGCCGCGCTCTTCATCTTGCCGCCGAGGATTTTTCCGAGCACCTTGAAGTTCGCCTTCGCGCTGTATTCTACAAGGTCGGACTCCTGGTCGTGGAACTCAACGCTCTTGACGTTCAACTCCTCTGCGACCGTCGTCTTCATATCCTCAAGCACCTTGCGCTCCTCGACGTTTCGGGTGACGAGCTGCACGGAAAGGAGAGGCTGCCTGTTCTTGAGGTTGTAGGTGTTCCTCAAGTTGCGTCCCATGGAAACGGCCTTCTGCACGGTCGCCATGCGGAATTCGAGAGCCTCGTCGCGGAGATTCTCGTTGTAGACCGGGAAATCGGCCAAGTGGACGGATTCCTTGTCGTCTGCGGTCTTCAAGTTCTGCCACATCTCCTCGGAAATGAACGGAACGAACGGAGCCGCGCACAATGCGAACGTCTTGAGGGCGTAGTAGAGAGCCTCGTATGCCTCGCATTTGTCAGAATCGTTCTCGGACTTCCAAAATCTCCTTCTTGAGCGACGGATGTACCAGTTGTTGAGCTGGTCGATGAAGTCGATGAGAGGGTCGATTGCCGAACTCAAATCGTAGTCGTCGAGGGCGGCCGTCACGTCCTTTATCATCTTCTGCGAGACCGAGACAATCCACGCGTCGAGCGGGTTCGATGGCTTCTTCGAGTCGAACGCGTGCCCAGTGGCCGTGTACTTGTCGATGTTCGCGTATGTAACGAAGAACGAGTAGCCCGACCAGAGAGGAATTATGATGTTCTTCACGACCTCCTTCACGCCGTCGTCCGAATAGCGCAGATCGTCGGCCTTGACGACAGCTGAATGAGTGAGGAAGAGGCGGAGCGCGTCGGCTCCGAATTTGTTGATGGCCTCAACAGGGTCCGTGTAGTTTCTGAGAGACTTCGACATCTTTCTTCCGTCGGAAGCGAGAACGAGACCGTTCACGACACAGTTCTTGAAGGCCGGGCTTCCGAACAGGTGAGTCGCCAAAATCGTGAGAGTGTAGAACCAGCCGCGAGTCTGGTCGAGTCCCTCGGAAATGAAGTCGGCTGGGAAATGCTTCTCGAAGTATTCCTTGTTCTCGAACGGATAATGCTGCTGGGCGTAAGGCATCGAGCCGGACTCGAACCAACAGTCGAAGACCTCAGGGATTCTTCTCATCGTCTTTCCGCACTTCGGGCACGGAATCGTGATTTTGTCCACGAACTGCTTGTGCAAATCCTCCGGATAGACGCCTGACAAGTCCTTGAGCTCCTGCCTTGAGCCGACACAAATCATGTGCTTGCAGTCCGGGTCCTCACAACGCCAAATCGGAATCGGGTTTCCCCAGTACCTGTTCCTGGAAACGGCCCAGTCCCTGGAACCAGCGAGCCACTTTCCGAAGCGGCCTTCCTTGATGTGGGCAGGCTGCCACTTTATCTGCGAATTCGACTTCAAAAGGGCGTCGTGGTGGTCTGCGACCTTCACGAACCAAGAGCCGATTCCGCGGTAAATCAACGGAGAAGAGCATCTCCAGCAGTGCGGATACGAGTGGAGAACCTGCGCCGTCTTGACGAGTTTGCCCTCCTCCTTCAACCTCTTTATGATGTCCTTGTCGCAGTCCTTCACGAACCTTCCCTGATAGTCAGGAACTTCCTTAGTGAATTTGCACTCCGCGTCAATCGGCTGCACGTTCGGCACGCCAGTCCCGCGGAAAATCTTGTTGTCGTCCTCACCGAAGCTCGGCGCGATATGGACAATTCCGGTTCCGTCCTCTGTCGAAACATAGTCAGCGTTGAACATCCTGAACGCGCCCTCTTCGCATTTCTGCCCTGAGATTTCGGAACAAACCTTCGCATCGGCAAGATTCGAGAAATAAGGGAAGAGAGGCTCGTATCTCGCGCCGACAAAGTCCTTTCCCTTGCGCCTGTAGATGATTTCGTAATCGGATTCTTCCTTATAATAAGCGGAGAGGCGGGCCTCGGCCATGATGTAGAAGTCGCCCGAATCCTTGTCCAAAATCTTCACATAGTCGATTTCAGGCCCCATGCAAAGTCCCTCGTTCGAAGGCAGCGTCCACGGGGTCGTCGTCCACGCGAGGAAATAAGTCTTTCCGTTCTCCATGTCCTTGTCGTCGATGGCGGCGGGAGCCTTCAGAATCTTGAAGCGGACGGTAACGGTCTGGTCGTTCACGTCCTTGTAGCCCTGCGCCAATTCATGAGTTGAAAGGACAGTTGCGCAGCGAGGACAATACGGAAGAATGTACTGCCCCTCGTAAATCAAGCCTTTGTCCCAGAGGGATTTTGCGACCCACCAAATCGACTCCATGAAGTCCGGGTTCATCGTCTTGTAGTCGTTGTCGAAGTCGACCCAGCGTCCCATGCGGGTGATTGTCTTGCGCCACTCGGAAGTGTACTTGAGGACGGATTCCTTGCACTTGTCGTTGAAATTCGCCACGCCGTACGCTTCGATTTCATGCTTCGAGTTTATCCCCAGCTCCTTCTCGATGAGGTTCTCGACGGGAAGACCGTGGCAGTCCCAGCCGAACCTGCGCTCGACTTTCTTGCCCTTCATTGTCTGGTAACGCGGAATAATGTCTTTTATAGTAGATGGAATAAAATGTCCAAAATGCGGAAGACCTGTAGCGAATGGAGGTCCATCGAAGAAAATGAATTCTTCAGCCTTGTCTCTCTGCTGAATCGATTTCTGGAAGATGTTGTTTTCCTGCCAGAACTTCAGAACTTCCTCTTCCTGCTTCGGGAAGTCGGCCTTTGAATCGATTGATTTATACAAAATAGTCCCTCGTTTTTTATAAAAAATTCTTTCTATTTTCTCATATTTCGAGGGATTATGCCATATTTCAAGAAAGAATCGAATTTTTGTGCTATTTTTTTGAAACAAAACACAGGATTTCGTGTCAAAATATATGTCAAACGAAATGGCAAAAAATGGAGCGATGAAACATCATTCGTCCGAAAAAAATCAAGGAGTATTTTAATGTCTGCTTTATACCATGAGTATTTGGTCGAAGATCGGGATTTCAAGGATTACGACGATTTCAAGAAGCACTGCAAACTAAAGACAAAACCGGATTTCAATTTCGCATACGACGTCGTGGATAGATACGCGACGGATTTTCCAGGAAAAAGAGCGCTCGTTTGGATTGACGACAACAAGGAAGAGAGAACTTTCACATTCGACGACATCTCAAGGGAATCTAAAAGGGCCGCGTACTGGCTCACGTCGAAGGGAATCAAGAAAGGCGACACTGTGATGCTCATCCTGCGCCGCCGCTACGAATGGTGGTTCTTGATGCCGGCTCTGCACAGGATTGGCGCAATCGTCATTCCGGCGACCGACCAGCTTCTGCAGTCGGACATCGAATACAGGACGAAAGCCGCCGACGTGAAGATGATAATCTCGTACGACAACCCAATCATTCAGGGTGAAGTCGACAAGTCGATGCCGAAGTCTCCGAGCGTGGAATATCTTGTGACAGTCGGAAAGGAAAAACGGGACGGCTGGATAAGCTTCCACGAGGAATACGAGAAGATGCCGGCAGAATTCCCCCGCCCAGTCGGAGAGGCCGCGACACACAACAAAGACCCGATGCTCCTCTACTTCACGTCTGGAACTTCCGGCTACCCAAAGATGGTTCTGCAGAACTACGACTACCCAATCGGGCACATAATGACGGCGAAATACTGGCACGGCGTCGTCGAGGACGGACTCCACCTGACAATCGCCGAGACAGGCTGGGCGAAGTCCACATGGGGAAAGCTCTACGGACAGTGGCTCGCCGGCACCGCGCTTTTCGTCTACGACATGAACATGTTCAAACCTGCAAAGATGCTTGAGATGATTTCGAAATACGGACTGACCACATTCTGCGCGCCGCCAACGGTCTACAGGTACCTCGTCAGGCAGGACCTGAGCAAGTACGACTTGAGCAAGTGCGTCCGTTTCTCAACAGCAGGCGAGGCCTTGAACGGCGAAGTCTACAACAAGTGGCTCGAACAAACAGGAAAGAAGATTTTCGAGGGATACGGACAGACGGAATCGACGATAATCTGCGGAAATTTCCTCGAATACTCTCCTATAAAGCCAGGCTCGATGGGCCGCCCCAACCCGCTCTACGACGTGGAGGTTCTCGACGCGAACAACAAGCCGGTTCCAACAGGCGACGTAGGCGAACTCTGCATACATGTCGACAAGGAAATGCCTTTCGGGCTTCTCATGGGCTACCACAAGGACGTCGTATTGACGGCGAACGCCTTCGACGGCGGAGTCTACCACACAGGCGACAACGTGTACATGGACGAGGACGGCTACGTCTGGTTCATCGGAAGGAAGGACGACATCATAAAGACGGCAGGCTACAGAGTCAGCCCGTTCGAAGTCGAGTCGATTCTCCAGCAGCACCCGGCCGTCATGGAATGCGCGGTCACAGGAGTGGAAGACTCCAAGCGAGGAATGGCAGTGAAGGCGACGATTGTCCTTTCGCCGGGCTACGATGAAAAAGACCCGAAGGACATGGAGCGGGAGCTTTTGGACTTCGCGAAGAAGAACACGGCCATGTACAAGTGCCCCCGCATTTTCGAATTCGTGAAGGAACTTCCCAAGACGATTTCTGGAAAAATCAGGCGTGTCGAAATCAGGGAAAAGGACAACGGAAAGGAAAAAGAGCAGATAAAGCAGGAATTTTAGGAATAGAGTTCAAAAAACACCGTGTCGGTTGACATGATGCGGTGTTTTTTGATATAGTAGATTCACTTTCGCAAGGGCAGTTAGCTCAGTTGGTAGAGCCCCTGGTTTACACCCAGGTTGTCGGGAGTTCGAGTCTCTCACTGCCCACCACGGGATGTAGCGCAGCTGGTAGCGCGCTTGGTTTGGGACCAAGATGTCGCAGGTTCGATCCCTGTCATCCCGATAAAATCCATTCGGTTTGCAAGCTGAATGGATTTTTTTGATTCGGCTCAGTTTGGGACGGATAAATAATCGATTATTTTTTTGGAGGCTAGAAAATGGCTGGAGCAAGTAAGAACTCTCGTACAACAGTCGCGACACAGAAGTTCATCTGCCCTGATTGCGGTGGAGAAATCAACATGAAGACTCTTTACGAGAACGGAAGACTCAGGAACATCGCCGAGTGCTCAAAGTGCAAGAGAACTGAGCGCCGCCCGAAAGACTTCAAAGCAAACTAAGCTCTTTATCGAGAGACTGAGTTAGCCTTAATCTTTTAGAAAACACCTTCGATTGCGAGTGCGCACTTCGCCTTTCGAAGGTGTTTTGCTTTTAAACCGGAAAAAAAATGCGAATCGTCATCTTCAGCACAAACTCCAACCACTTCGACGGAAGAAAAATATCCACCAAGAACATCCCCACCTGCAAAAGCCAACTCGACGCCCTCTGCCAAAAGCACGGAGACTGCTCTTTCTCCATAGTCACGCAGCTTCCGGGAACGTTCCTTCTGGATCTGGAAGGGGACACGCCCGCGGAAAAATCGGAGCAAGTCGAATACACGCTCGTGCCCGACGACAGAAGTTCCCCAAAGGAAATCGCCGACATAATCGCCGAAAAGAAGCCCGACATAGCGATAGCCGCGACATTCTGGGTAGACCCGTTCGACTGGCTTTCCGTAAAGGACGGTCTGGTCGCGGAAAAACTCCGGGAAATGGGCATCAAGACAATCGCGCACCCGACAGAAGCCGGAATCGACTGCTTCGACAAATTCAGGACGCACAAACTCATGGAGAGAATCGGCCTCAAGATGGCGAAAAGCGTCTACGTGCACCACTGGCTCTTCATGTGCGCTGGAACAAAGGGAGTCGTAAGGGAAAACGTCTACGAGGAGCACGTCATGGAAAAGATACGCTCGATGCGATTTCCCGTCATCATAAAGGACACGGTCGGTCTCAGCTCCTACGGAATGCAGGTCGTCGGGACATACGAGGAAGCCGACAGGTTCCTCCACTCAAGGAGAAACTCCTCCGACAGAATCGTGGAGGAATTCATTGAAGGAGAACAGTTCGGCGCGGAGATACACGGAACGAAAGGGCACTACAAAATCCTGCCGCCGATGATGTTCAGCGTGAACCAATACGGAATAACAAGCCCCAAGCAGAGCGTCAAAATCGGGCCTGTGGCGGACGAAAAATACAAGACAGACGAGTTGAAGGCGATGCTGGAGAAACTCGCCGAGGAGCTTGAACTTTCAGGAATAGCCCAAGTCGACCTCGTGTTCTCAAGCGGAGAGTGGTACATAATCGAAGTGAACCCGCGGATTTCCGGCATGACGTCTGCATACGCGGCGACCGAGGGAAAAACGATGATTGAGACCATAACGGAAACCGCATTCGAGGAAGAAAACCCCACCTCCCCAAAAAAACTGCGGAAAGTGATGAATTTCAAGCTCCCCCTGCTCCCACAAGCCCTCATGGAAAAAATCAGCGGCTACAGTTTCGTGAGTCAAGTCACTAAGATAGAGAACTACGCGGCGACACAGAAGCGCGAAGTCGGATACGCGGAAGTCATAATGACAGGCGGCACGTTCGAAGAGTTGATGAAAAACCTCAGAAAGCTGAAAGAGGACATTCCAGAAGCAATCGAGGACATCTTTTTCGAGAACGCAGCCAAAATCATAGATAAGCTTTCGTAGACGCAAGCAGACTTTCCAGCGGCTCGTAGACACGCTTCGTCCTTGGAATGCTTGAGAGGAAAATCGAGCCGTAGCGTTTCTCTATTATGCGCCTGTCAAGGACAACGACCGCCCCCTTGTCGTCCCCCCGCCTTATCAGCCGGCCGAAGCCCTGCCTGAATTTTATGACGGCCTCTGGAACGCTCAGTTCCATGAACGAATTTCCGCCGTTTTTCTCTACAATCTCCGAGCGGGCTGAAAAAACCGGGTCGGAAGGCACGCCGAAAGGCAGTTTCACAATCACGACCTGCCGAAGCGACTCCCCCGGAACGTCGACCCCCTCCCAGAACGAATCCGTGGCGAACAGGACGCTGGCCGTGTCCTCCTTGAATTTCGACAGCAGCTTGAACCTGTCGTCGTCCCCCTGCTTCAATAGCGTTATTCCCGAACCTTTCACAGACTCAGCCACAGCGTCGAACGTCTTCCGAAGCATATCGTAGGACGTGAAAAGGACGAGAGTCCTGCCGTTCGCCGCAAGGACAAGCCGGGAAACGCTCATGTCGACAAACGGCTGGAACTGTTGGTTGTCCGGGAAAGGGGCATCCGATGGAACCGCGAAAACCATGTTCCTGTCATAGGGAAACGGAGAATCGAACGCCCCCCGCAGAACGCGCCCAGGCTCGACGAACTTCACGCCTGTTCTGGCCTCCCAGAAATCGAATTTCCCCTCGATTCCGAGCGTCGCCGAAGTGCATACGACAGACTTCATCGGCTCGAACACCCCCTCGTTCATGAGAGGGGAAATGTCGAGCGGAGTCTGGACGAACTGGAAATAGAATGGAAAGTCGGAAGATGCCGCGAGGGCAGGAGGAAGCCTTGACTTTTGGAGCCAGAAGACGAGTTCTGGATGGTTCTCCCACTCGCAATAGTTCTGGCAGACGGTCACGCAGGCATCCAACCTGCGCAAAATCGATTTCGTCTCCCAGACAGCGGCCTCGTCCTTGTCCACATCGGCGATTCCGTCGAGCACCGTGCGCACGGACGTGACTATTTTCGCCACAGCCTTCTGCAAATCCCTCATCTTGAACAAAACGGAGGAGAATACCTGCGCGTTTGCCGCTTTTATGCGGACGGAGAACTCATTGCCAACAAACGAGTCCGCCTCTTTCTCCAATTCAGAAAACGCAGTCTTCGCATCCTCAATGTCCATCTCGATTTCAGCGGTCGTATCCTCGCCGTCGCTGAGCGCGCTGACTGTGTACAGGAAGCCGGAAACAGAACCTCGCTTGCGCCTGCACAAGAGGTTGAGCTGCTTGAGAAGCTTGAACCTGCTCAGATTCTGGCTGAAAAAACTAGTGGCCGCACTCTCGACCCCATGCGCCTCGTCGAAGACAATCCTTTTGTACGCGGGAAGAACCGCCGCGCCGTCGAATCCGGCACCGTCCATCCTCGACTGAATGTCTGCGAAAAGGATGTGGTGGTTCACGACAAGGAGATTCGCGTCCGAAGCGTCCTTCTTCATCTTCATCACAAAGCATTTGGAATAGAATTTGCACCGCATTCCCATGCAAGCGTCCGACTCGGAATTGACGCGCTGCCACAGACTTTCAGGCGGCTGAAAAGAGAGGTCGCTCCTGCTTCCGTCCTTCGTCTTTTTCGTCCATTTCAGGATTTTCTCGAACGTGTCAGAATCGTCCGAAAACAAATCAGGCTCGTTCACGACTTCGTTCAACCGCCTGAGGCAGATGTAGTTCTGTCGCCCCTTCACCAGAACCGCGCTGACTTTTTTTCCGATTATTTTCTCGGCGAGAGGAATGTCCTTCTCGAATACCTGCTGCTGCAGATTTATCGTGCCGGTTGAGACTACGACCCGCTCCTTGTTCGAGAGAGACCAGAGCATGGAAGGAATGAGATACGCGAACGACTTTCCGACACCAGTGCCGGCCTCGAACACGCCGACAGAATCAGAATTGAACACGTCGGTGATGCGCCTCAAAAGCTCAATCTGCGAAGGGCGCTCCTCATAATTCGAGAAGACTTTGGACAACGGGCCGTCTTTCGAAAGGTATGAAGCGACATCGTCGGAGGAAAGTTTTACAGTCTTCTGTCTTAGAGCGCACTCCATGACGACATAGACATCGGAGACATCGTTGTCCACAATGAAGAATCCCTTCCCAGCAGCAGAACAATCGGAGGCGACGACAAAATCCGCGTCGGATGGAGACAGATTCCCAGACGGGTGGTTGTGAATCAGCACATCGCATTCAGCGGCGTCCATCAAATTGACAGGAACAGAATCCGCGCGCCCCCTTGCGGAAGCCCGGACGGAACACACACGGCCGTCATCGTCCACATCTCCGCAAAAGAAGACCTCGTTTCCCCTCGCCCTCTCGATTTCCGCCCTAATGACGGCGACGGCATCATCCAAAAATCGCTTTTCGACTTCTCCAGAGCCTTTTTTCATCGAAGCACCCACCACAATCACATCTTCATGCCGAATTTTTCAACAAGCTTGTCGTTCAACGACTTGCATCCGGCATCGTTCAAGCCCAGAGCCTGCGCCGAATTCAAATCCGCCAGCGACTTATCGTACTCGCCAAGCTCGAAATACGCAATCGCCCGCCTGAAATGCGCGTGTGACTGGTATTCGTTGATTTCAAGCGACTTGTCGAACGCGGCGACAGCATCCTTGTGCAGTCCCATTATGCTCTGGACGATTCCGATGTAGTAGTAGGAACGGAATCCGTTCGGATCATTCTCCACGCTCGCCTTGAAATCTGAAAGCGCGGACTTGTAGTCGTTGCGAGCGAAAAAGGCCATTCCCCGGTGTTTGTGTATGACGGCAAGCACAGGTGCCTCAGGAACAGGCTTCGAGTCCAAAATGTCGCTGTAAATTTGGATTGCCTTGTCCAACTCCCCGTGGTTGTGCGCCTGGATCGCCTCAAGCAGCATGTCGTCGATTGTTCCGCGCACATACGGAGAGACCCTGTTTATCGACTTGCTCTCCGACTTCTGTTTTCCCTCTATAGGGACGTTGAACGTAAGCTCGTCGGCCTTGTCGTAGAAAGCGGCCCTTCTCGCCTCTACTTCCCCCTGAAGGTTCTTCTGGTAGTCGCGGATTTCCTGGAAAATGATGTCGGCGAGACTGAGGCTCGCATTCATCGAAGCGAGCTTTCTTTTTAGAGGCAAATCGAACGGGGTGAATTCAGTTTTGTACACAAGCTCGTGCTCGACTTCCGCCCATGCGTCCTGCAAAATCGTCCGTATCTGTATCTCGCAGACGATATTCTCAGGAAGCGGAAGAGTCCTCTGCTCCGGCATGCAGTCGGCAGGGATCGCAATCAGGACATGAACAGATTCATACCCAAACTCACGGAAGTTTTGCTGCGCGCCCTTGTACTCGACCTCACGGACATCGAAATTCTCCTTCACCTGCCTCTCGACTTCGCTCAAATCCTCAAGGAATGCGCATATGACCCTGATTCCCATCATGTCCGTCAGGGGAACGAAATTGTGCTTCTCAGCCTCGGACGCCTTGAGTCTCAAAACCTTTCTGTAGTAGCTTCCAAAAGACTTCACGCGCGATTTGTATGTCGGCATCGACTGGAGTGTTATGCTTCTACGCAGCTTGTTTTCAATTTTCGACAAAATTTCAGAAAGAATCGGCCTGTATGATTCATATGTGAATTTTATGTCGTTTTTGTTCGGCAATGATTTTCCAATATTTTCCATAAGGTGGGACTCCACAAAACTGTTTGATTAAATAAAAATACGTCGAATTCAAATGTAGCATTGAATTTAACTAAAAGCAAATCACAAAAGCCTAAACAGGGAGCAGGCATGGGCAGGACTGAAATTCCCTACGAGATGCAATAAAAAAGGCTACCTGCGTTTTGAAGTGCAAGTAGCCTTTCTGCTATTTTATGTTAATAACTTAACTTATTTAGCGTCAGAAGAAGCGTCAGCAGACTGTCCGCCGTTTGACTGAGCGTTAGAAGAAGATCCCTCTGTCAAGCTAGAAGTGAAAGACTCTTCTGTAGCCATCTTAGATCTCTCGATGTAGCGGTTGACCTGCTTGTTGCCGAATCTTGTCATCTCAGCATTCTGGCGAGCTCTCTCTTTGCGAGTGATGATTCCCCAAAGATCCTCATCAGCGATGTCGCGCTCTGTTGTGAGCTCGGCTTTGTCGTAGATGATCTTGACATCTTTGAAGTATCCAACGAAGTCATCACCGATGTGAGCAGCGTCACGAGTGATCTGGAATCCTTCGAACTTCACGAATGGGAGTCCGCGTGGATAGATTGGGTAAACACGGATTTCGCGAGTGCGAACCTCAGAGATGTACTCTGGGTTGTTCCATGTGAGAGTCTTCCATCCGTCGAATCCGAGGTATCCCATGAAGTAGCGGCGATGATTTCCATCAACGTCTCCGAGGAGGACATAGAGTCCGTGTGGGAAGTTCATACCGAGAGTTGTTGTAGCGATAGACTTGATTGTTCCAACGTTCTTGACGATACCGTAAGCTGGAGTATCATCTGAATCAGCCTCGAAGAGTGTGCGGCCTGATGCTTTCTCCTCGTCAGTCTGTGGCTGGCGATCGCCATTGTCGTCCGCTGTTGAGAGTGGCTCGTAAGCAGGGATTGAGAATGGAGGAACGATTTTTGCGTTGGCGTTAGCTGCCAATGAAGGGAATACGATGCGAACACCCATTACCTTCTGTCCAGCGAATGGAACCTTTGCATTCTCGCGAACTGGAGCGGCTTTTACCTGAGAAAGAGCCAAGCTGTTGACATTGCGAGCTGAGCTGTTGAGCTCAACTTCCCACTCGTCGATGAAGAGAGAAGTCTTCATGAGGTCCTTCTGCTCCTGATCGTAAGTAGCGCCTGCTGCAATGCTGTAATCCATTACAGTTCTCTTGTTCTCGTTCGGCTTGTCTCCCTGATCATTCTCTGACATTTTGACTGTGATGTCAGCGTCCAACAAAGAGAAGTCAATGAGTGTTGACTCTTTAGCGAATGCTGCGCCTGCGAGCATCATTGCTGCTGCTGATAAAACTAAAGTTTTCTTCATTCGAAGCTCCTTTTAAATTCGATTGATGTAGCCTTGTACTATTAAGTATCTTATAAGAAACTTTTTTTGTCAACTTTTTTTTTAGGCTTATTCATTAACAAAGTTGTCTCCAATAAATAACACTATCTTTTCAATATTTTTAAAATTTTTGCGGATATTTTCCCTTAAAATGGCAATTCTGTTCTGGATGTCGGCATTCGGAGGCAGGTTGTAGACAGAGGACTCCGACAGCCCCAGATAGAGGACGTCTTTGCCCGACTCGTTCCTGACGAAGCAGAAATCGACAGAGGAGTCGAGGGAAAAAAGCGGCTGTAGCCTCTCAGACTCAGGTCCCAGGAGAAGCTCCTCCACATAGAGTTTTACCTTGCCCTGTACAGGCTCGGAAGGAAGCCGCCTGCTCTCAGTTTTCACGGAGGAGACATCAGCATCCGCATCCGATATGTCGATTACCGGAAAATCGAATTTGTAAGTGGATAATCCAGCACCCCCCGAACAGGAAGCAAAGAGCGAGAGAAAAACAAATGCAGGAACAGCCAATGCCGAAAAAATCTTTTTCATAATCCAAACCTTCATAAAAAACGGGGTCATTTTACGGCCGTGAAGCCGCTAGTTCTTTCAAAATGGGCCACGAACGCTGAAATTCCATTATATATACCCAGCGAAAGCTTCTGCAAGTAATCGTTGCTGATAAGGTTCTTCGCCTCGGAAGCGTTCGACACGAACCCCAATTCGATTAGGACAGCCGGCATGTTCGAATTCCGCACGACAAACCATTCCTCAGTCTTTATGCCCCTGCTGTGGGAAGCCTCCCCTATCTGCTCCTTCAATCCCATCATGATGAACTGGGAAATGAGTCCGCTCTCAAGGGTGTACTCCTCTTCCATCATTGAATTCATTATTATCGCGAGGTTTTCGTCCTCGTCGGAATCGGATGCTATGACAGTGCGCCTATAGTCCGGGGAGAGATACCAGACCTCATACCCGCGGACGTTCTTGTCCACATGGGAATTCGCATGGATTGAAATGTAGAGTATGGCCTCGTCAGAATCCAGTTTGACGGAATTCGCAATCTTCGTGCGCTCTTCCAGGGAAACTGTCGTATCCTTGGAACGCGTCAGGAGAATCTGCTTGTCAGGGTATGCCTTCTTCAGTTTCTCGTAGACCATCTTGCTTGCCCTGAGGGTGATTTCCTTTTCGTTCACCGTCACGAGTTTCCCGTCGATTTTGTGCACGGCGTTGGCCCCCGGATCCTTTCCGCCGTGGCCGGGGTCTATCAGGATGGCTCCGATGCGCATCGCGCTGTGCTCGGTCTCGTCCTTGAAGAAGTCCTTCACGTCGTCCATGAATTTCGGAGAGACGAAGAGGACTCCGTTCTTCAATTCTGGAGAATCCGAAACAACAAGCTTGCTGAAATCGTGCAGCACGAACGGGTCTCCGGCATGGAAGGAAATCTGGTGTCCGGCTTTCTCAAGGATTCCGCTGTTGCTCAGAGAATCCCAGAGAACCGACACGCCAATCTTGTTCGATTCGGCAAGAAGGTTCACGGAATTGGCGGAGTGCACATGGAAAAACGAGAAGAAAAACAAAACGAGCGAGAGAATCTTCCGCACAGAATCCTCCTTTTTCAATACCGAACAGCGACAAATGAGAAAACGCCCGCTCTACTCGCTGTCCGCGACATAGAGGGCACCCTGGATTCCGCCCCTCAAAACAGCAGACCAGAATTTCGTTCCGTCAAGTCTCTTGTGCACTGGACAGATTTTGTCGAATTTTTCGAGAGTCTTCCGCAATGTGCAGTGGTTCCAGTCCTTCACAGAATCGGCGAGAGGCTGCAGAACCTCAGGAATCAAATCGACGGTACGGGAATCCTCAGGAACGTCGGCGAAGAACGAAACCTTGGTCATTGGAGAAAGCGTGAAGGCTGACGGAGGGAAGCCGCTCTCGTCGTCGCACACTATGCCGGAAAGGAATTCGTCGGTCTTCGGATTGTTCGGCTCCAGCCTGAGAGTTATAGAAGAAACGGCATCATCGGCAGCCCTGTATGCGGAGTCGGAAGTCAAGGCGACCGCGATGACGTTTCCGCACTTCTCCACGTTGTTTCTTGGGAAGTCCACTTCGTCACCGACCTTCGAGCGGGGAAGGACATCCCTCACGCCATAGATGGCCTTGACCTCTTCGAGTCCGTAAATCTCCTTCACTTTGCCAGGAATGGAAATCCACGCGCGCTCGGCACTCACGAGGTTGCTCTTCATCTCGTAGATTGTGAACGGCTGCTCCTTGTCCTTTACAGACTCGTGTGGTTCCCACGGAAGCGGCTTCCTGTTGGCGACAACGTAGTCGGGTTCCATTCCCACTGCTATTTTCATCGCCTCCTTCGTCAAATTCATTCCGCTCGAATACGGGAACGTCCAGCCGCTCATGTAGCCGCCTGAAAGTCTGGCGGCAATCTCTCCGACCATTGGTCCGTTCCTGGTGTATTTGATGTCGGCTTTTGCGACACCGCACGTCAAACCGAGGGCTTTTATCCCCAGGGCGAACGTGGCAATCAGCTCGTTTTTCACTTTCGGGGAGACCTTCGACGGAAGCGAGTGCCCCATCTCGATGAAGTACGGAGGATAGAAGATGTGTCTGTCGGCGAAGCCCGTTATGGTGAGCGTTCCGTTGTAGACGATGGAGTCGATGGAGAATTCCGCGCCTTCCATGTAGTCCTCGAAAATCGCGCGCGAAGTCCTGGAATTCTCAACGGAATGAGTCACGGCAGGGAGGAATTCGCCCTTGTCGCGGACCAAACGGCAGCCTCGTCCGCCCATGTTGTCGCACGGCTTCACGACTTTCGGGAAATCGATTTCGCCGGCCTTGGCCTGCGCGTCAAGCTCTGAAATCTGCGTCTTAGTTATCTCGCGGAATTTCGGGCACGGAACATTCGCGCGCTCGAAGCACCCCCTCATGCGGACTTTGTCGCTTGCGTTCAAGCAAGACTGGAAAGTGTGGGACGGAAGCCCCATCTTCTCGGCGACATACGCGACGGACGAAGAGAAATCCGTTCCAGCCGTGAAGACTCCAGCCAAATCAGAGCCGAGCGACTGCGCCAGACGGAGAAGAGACTCCCTGTCCTTCAAGTCGATAGGCTCGAACCTGTCGGCGAGCGGCACGGAAACAGCCTTGGGGTTCCCGTCGACTACCACAGACTCGAACCCAAGCTCCTTAGCGGCGAGAATCGCGGGCTTCTGCATCAATCCCGCACCGAGAATCATTACCTTTTTCATTTTCTATCCCCTTTTTACCCAAAAAATCTAAATGTCTTTTTCCTTTACGCAATAGGCCTCGAACGTATCTCCGAGACCGAGCATCTTGCTCATCATGTTGTAGAACGACCACTTGAGACCTGAGCGGCTTTTCCCCTGAAGAGAAGGGAACCTCTCTGGATGATGGCCGGTGGACACTGTCTTCACGAGCCTGAATCCGTATTTTTTGAGAATAGAAGCCGCCCTGGAAGGCTCCCAAAGCGTGTAGTGGTCGGCAGGAGAATTCTGGAAGAAGCTCTGCGTGTTGAATTTTCCAGAGACTCCCGAAGCGGACGGAGTGGAGAACGCGAAAACGCCCCCGACTTTCAGAATCTTCGAAACACATTTCAATACAGCGTCCAGATTCTGGAAATGCTCTATGACGTACCACATCGACACGGAATCGAACTGCTTCACCCCGAACGAAATGGACGGATCGAACGAAGGGAATTTCGAGACCACTGCCGGATAATGGAGAGTGTTCTGTACGTAATCGACGGCCTCCTTGGAAGCGTCCGTTCCGAACACCTGCCAACCGGCATCGTTCGCAGCGTCGAGATACGGTCCGAACGCGCATCCTATGTCGAGGACGGTCGGAGTCACCGCATTCCTGTGCGTCTTCCTGAAAATCATGTCGACATTCGAGGTTCTTCTGACGCACTGCGACTTTATCTGAGTGAAATCGTCGAGATAAGTCTTTCCGTACTGTTTTTTGTAGTCGTCGAAGAAGTACGATTCGTTGTATTCGGTGTCCTCCGCGTCGAACGTCCAAGACATGTAGAGCATTCCACAATTGTGGCAGCGTCTGAACGAATGCCTCGTCGTCCTGGAGACGACAGGATCGAGATAAGGCTCGTGGTGTCCCTGGCATATCGGACAGCTGAAGCGCCTGCCCCTGGAGAGGAGCGAGACGAATTTTCCCAAATCCTTCTGTTCCACCTTGGTCTCACCCTCACGCCTAAGCGGAGACTTCGGGTAGAGGGCGTCGATTTTTCCGAGAACCTCGCCGGCACCGGCCGCGGAGAGCATGTACGTCGGAAGATAGACGAATTTGTATTTCTCTGCGAGTTTAATGTGGAGCGCCGTCGTTCCGAGAAGAATCACGGCGCATCCGGCCGCTATGGCCTCGAAAGCGGTGAATCCATAGTGAGAGACGACCAAATCGAAATCAGCAAGATGCTCCCTCAGATTGTGGACAGGCGGCATGAACTTTATCCTGCCCCGCAATTTCTCAGGAACCCTCTCGGATGCAGCTTCTGGATTCTGGACAATCGCTGTTACGCTCTTCTCCCCGAATTTCACCTCGTCCAAAGAGGCGAACGCGATGGACGCGGGAACGACCAAATCGGCCGGGTCCTCGCCTCCCACAGTCACGAGCACTTTTTTTATTTCCTGCACGGAAGCTGGGCGCGGCGCGCTCCTGACGTACTTCGGGAGAGTGACGAACGACGGATCGCTTATGTTCGACGGACGAGATATTCCATACGACGGGATTATGTCGAGGAGGCAATCGCAAAAGTCCGTGTTCACGGAGCCTTCGTCGATGGCAGTCACAGGGGCTATGTTCGCCAATGAAAAAGCGGTCTGGCGGTCGAGAGAGAAAGCATCCGCGAGAACCATGGAGTAGTCGCCCTTTTCTGGAAGGGAGCGAAGAATCTGCCAATCGGAGAAGCCACTGGATTTCGCGTCCGACAAAAGCTCCTCTATCTCCTCAAGCCCCGCATCCTCGGGAATGTACACGTCCGCTCCTATCGAGACGGCCACGGAAAGACACCTTCTGAGATGCCCTGTCCCCTTCCCCTTGCTCACGCACGGAACGCACAGGACTGGAGAGACGACGGAAGAATCAGAGTACGCTTCGACAATCTGAGCGCACGTATACGGCTCGGAAACGGGATTCGACTCGTCCACGAAGCCGGATACTTTTCTGACGGCCGCAAGCGCCCTCCTGTAGTCTGATTTCGTGTCTATCGTCGTCCTGAGGTTCGGAAAGTTCCATTCCGCGGGAGCCGCTATCATCACGCTCTCGAATTTCTCCGGGTGGTTGTACAGGGCCGGTCCTACATGCTCGTGGTCGTAAGGCTCCGAAGTGTTGTCTCTCGCGTCCAAAAGCGACTTCGCGTTGAACATCTCCACTCCGCTTCCATGAGGTAGTCCAGTCCAAGTTATGTAGTCGCACTTTCCAGTCTCGCTGCGGCGCAGGAACTGTTCCCTGAGGGCGTCTGCGGCCTCGTAGAAGAGGAACGGGTTGTCGCAAGTCGCGCGGATTACAGCGTCAGCCCCGGTGTGCTCTATCAAAAGGCAATATCGCTCAAGCACGTCCTCAAGCGGCCCCACGAACAGCTCGAAACCGTTCCGCTCGCAAATCGGGCGCAGAGCCTGCTCCGAGTCCTTGTCGGTGGCGACGAAATACGCGTCGGCCTTGACCTTGCGCATGGAAGCGAGGCTCCAGTCCAAAACGGTTTTCCCGCCGAGACTCAAAAGAGCCTTTCCCGGCAGTCTCGTGGACGAAAGACGGCATTGCGCCGCAAGTACAATCTTCATTTTTTTTGCATCCCCTTATCAGACCTGTTCGATAACCGAGGGTTCCGAACAGGTTCATTCAATCCTTTTTCTGTTTCCCTGTCTCACCGACAAAAATGGCACAAACTGAATATTACACGAAAACAGAAATTTTATTTGCCGTCAAGGAATCCAGCGGCCCCCCATTTTTGGACGAGAGTCACAGCATCCAGCCTGAACCGGAATTTGTTCTCCCTCACCCATCTCCTAGCGTCCTTGAACTGTCTCCACGCCTCGAAAAATCCGCAACCGGAGCGAGGCAGGTAAAGCAAGAACGACGAAAGCGGAACAACCCCCTCTCCATGAACGAAACGCGGGACAAGATTCTTGAGATAGAACCTGTTCGAGTATTGGCTCGCCGTAGAATCGAGCTGCTTGCTCTCCACAGCGTAGGCGATGGCGAATGAAGTGGACATGACAATCTTCTCGCCCCAAAGCCACGCCCGAAGCGACAAATCAAGGTTTTGCCAGTATTCGGATTCGATTGTGTAGTCGTACCCGCCAAGCATCATGAATTTTTTTCTATTGAAAAGACCGATAGAATCGTATGGGAAAAGATTCTCCGCGCCGTCCGAGACTTTTGGGGAAGACTCGACATCGAAAACGGACTTTCTGGAAGATGGGCGCGACACGACCGGAAAAGAGACATTCCCCTGCAGCGTCAATCTTGGACAGACGCAAAACGGCTTTCCGGCGGTAAGGTTCGAAAAAAGGATTGGCGTCATCAAATCCGACTTGACTTCAAGCGTGTCCCTCAAGATGAGAACGTACTCGCTCTGAACCTCGCTCATCGCTATGTTCACCAAATCGCCGACCGTTACGCTCTCAAGGGGGACGATGAATTTCACGGACGGGAATCTCCTTGAAAAATCCTCGATGTTGTAGTTCTCCCGGCTCACCTCTATGGAAACGACGGAAGAGAATCCGCATCCGAGGAGAGTGTCGAGCGTCTTCACCCTGCTCGGACTCCATCCGTCGTTTATCATTACGACGGCGCAGTCCATCTGTATGTTCGGGCAGATTTCGGAACCGCCCACGACAGTCCGGCTTATCTCCCTCGCGTTAAAAACTGAAGGTATAGAATTCATCGCATCCTCCACAAATTCCGCCATACTCGCCACGGACGTGCTCCCTGTAAGACGCGGCCGACGACTCCCAGACAGAATCCAAGCTGTCGGCGAAAGCGTTCCCCACCACGTCCATCTTTCCGCGGGAACGGCATTTCGGGACGGAACCATCGGAAAGAATCACGAAGTCCCTAGCCAGGTGCCAGCACGGAATCCTCCTCAACGGAGAAAGGTCGGCGGGCTTCTCGTCTGGCAGCTTTCCGCAAAGGGAGTCGTATTTCTTGATGATGAGTTTTCCGCCGGAAGGGCTTTCGGGATTCTTCCAGTATCTGAAGAATTTCTCCAAATTCTCCTCGTTCGCGTTCATCCGCGTCATCTGTGGGTACACATGCCCCTTGAAGGATTCGGAAAGGCAGGTCACAGCCGCCACAGCCTTGCAAAAGTCCGATTCGGGAGCGTTCCTCACTTTCGAGTAGAGGGAAGAGTCGGCGGCGTCCAAATCAACAATCCAGTCGATTTCTGATTTTGAAGACGAAATGCATCCGGCTAACTCGTCCACAAGGGCGGAATCGACCATGATGCCGTCCGTCTCCACGAGAATCCTCAAGCCGCTCCCCGCCAAGACGCGCACGAAATCGACAAACCGAGGATGCAGCGTAGGCTCACCGAACGCGCTCAGCGAAACCACTGCATCGGGAGAGAACGAGCGGATTTTATCCACGACGCGCCCGAAATCTTCCAACGACATGTCGGGAAGTCCATCAACGCCGATTCCCGCTTTTTCAGGAGAATACAGAGGCGTGTGGTTCGTCCTTGAAGTTATCTGAATGTCGAAGAAATGCGGTATGTTCCTGATTACAGAAGGATTCTCCGCGGCGAGCGAGCATATTTCCCCGATTTCCAGAGAAGAGGCGTTCCGCCCATGCAGAGACTCGAAAAGGGACAAGCACGAGAGATGGGAACCTTTCGAGGACGATTCGAGCGAGATTCTGAGCGGACGGTAATCGACATCGGAAACGAGCGTCTCTATCTCGAACGAATTTATGTCGGACTTCATCGCGTCGAAAATGGATGTCCTGGTCGGCGGCAAGTCCTTTTCGGAAACGATTCGGGACACGATAGAAGCCGTGCCGGAATCTATCACCTCCGGTGAAAATCCGTAGGGAAAACCGTCGGCGAAAGTGTACTCGGCGGCGTACTCCGAGTGCATGTCCAACAGTCGGCGAGAGACTCCGCTGTTCAAGAACGGAAGGTCTATCCACGAGTACAACGCTATTTTCACGCCTGCTTTCTCGCAACAGTCGGCTATGCAGGAGGCTATTTTCGAGGCTGTCCACGAAGAGCCGAGAACAAGTTCACAGTCCGGAGCGAGGGACGAGAGCGCGGAGGAATTCTCCGGCAGAGAAAGGATGAAGGTCCTGTCCCCGTTGGACGCGGCCCAATCCAGAGCCAACTCCACCGACGATTTTCCGCCGAACGATTTTTCCAAGCAAAAATTATTTGAAGCCGAATCCATGGAGAATCCGGCGAAAAGAACAACAATATTTCCCATATCGTTTTATTATCGGCATGTAAAGCGGACAGTTGAGGTTCGGACACATGGCAAGACTTCTGCTATAATCGGAATCATGAACGAAAACGTGCTTACAGTCACACAAATCACGCAGAATATAAAGGAAATAATCGAAGGCTCTTTTCCATCACTCACGATAGAGGGGGAAATCTCGAACTACCGACCGAACGCCAGCGGACACCTGTACTTCGTGCTCAAGGACGACGGAGCGCAGATTTCGGCTGTCATGTTCAAGGGGAAGGCGGCGGGTCTCTCTTTCCAGATGAAGGACGGAACGAAAGTCCACGCCACAGGAACGCTATCGGTTTACGCACCCCAGGGAAAGTACCAGCTCGTAATCTCCAAGATGGAGATAGCGGGCGAAGGCGACATCCTCAAGATGATAGAAGAGAGGAAGCGGAGGCTCGCCGAAGAGGGGCTATTCGACCAGCAGAGGAAGAAGCCGCTCCCTAAGTACCCAAGAAGGGTCGGAGTCGTCACAAGCCCCACAGGAGCGGCGATACGGGACATCCTGAACATCGCGAAGAGGCGGAACCCTGGGATTTCTGTAGCGGTGCTTCCGGCGCAGGTGCAGGGAGACACGGCGGCGAAGACGATAGCGAAGCAGATAAGGACGGCGAACGCGTTCAGGATATGCGACGTCCTCATAGTCGGAAGGGGCGGAGGCTCCCTTGAGGATCTCCTTCCGTTCAGCGACGAGGAAGTCGTAAGGGCCATAGCGGAATCTAAGATACCGGTGGTCAGCGCGGTCGGCCACGAGATAGACTGGGCGCTCTCGGACTACGCTGCGGACATGCGCGCGCCAACACCATCGGCGGCGGCGGAGCTGGTCTTCCCCCAGAAATCGGACATCGCGGAGGAAATCGAATCGCACAAGACCGCGATGCGAGAGCGGCTGGAACTCCTGATACGGGACGCCAAGATGGAGCTGAGAACGTTCGACACCGACAGCATGCAGATAAGGCTCAAGTCGATAATCCAACCGATGAGGAACACAATCGAGAATTCCAAGCGGACGATATGCGACAGGATGTCGGCCGTAGTCGAAGAGGCCAAGCGGACGGTCAGGAACGGAGAGAAGACGCTGGAGCTGGCGAATCCGGAGAACGTCCTCAAGAGGGGGTTCGCGATAGTCATGGCAGAGGGAGGAAGAATCGTCAGGAGCCCAAACGAGGTCGAGGACGGAGAAGTCATCGGAATAAAGCTTTCGGAAGGAGAGCTTGCGGCGCGGATTGTCGTAAAAAAATGAAATTTTTTGCAAGGAGAAGAAAATGAACACATTCGAAGAAAACATGGCGAGGCTCGAAGAGCTTTCCGAGAAAATACGGAACCCGGAAATAGGAATCGAGGACGCGCTTTCCACGTTCGAGGAAGGAATCAGGCTCGCGAAGACGCTTGAGAACGAAATAGAGAAAATCGAGGGGAAAATCCAGATATTGATGAACAGCCCGCTCGACGAAAAACAAGAGGCGGCAGAGACTGCGAAGGAACAGCCGCGGAAGCAGCAGAAGAAAAACGAGCAGAAGAAAGCAGAAGAGAAACAGGCCGCCACCGAAGACGACGGCTTGGACGACGGCCTTGAATTCGACCTTTTCGAGGAGCAGAGCGCGCCGTCGGAGGGGCTGAGGCAAAATGGCTGATAGGAGACCTGTCAGAGTCCTCAGGGAGGACGTTGCCAGAAGAATCGCCGCGGGCGAGGTCATAGACAGGCCGGCGGCGATAGTCCGAGAGCTGATGGACAACGCGGTCGACTCAGGGGCAGACTCCATAAGCGTTGAAATCGAAGGCGGAGGAATCGACCTCGTGAAGGTGAGCGACAACGGCTCCGGCATGACACGGGACGACTTGGAAAACTGCGCGATGGCTCACGCGACGAGCAAGATAACCGACGCGGAAGACCTGTCGAAAATAACGACACTCGGCTTCAGGGGGGAGGCTCTCGCGTCCATAGCGGCAGTCGGAACACTCGAAATCGCCAGCGGAAACCTCAAGATGTCCATGTCGAACTCCTCCCAAAGAAAGATAGAGACCACTTCACTGTTCCAGGGCGGGAAAGGGACGAGCGTAGCGAGCCGGGACTTGTTCTCAGACTTTCCGGCCAGGCGTGTCTTCCTCAAACGCCCATCGAGCGAGACGATGATGTGCAGGGAAATCTTCGTCGAAAAATCCCTCGCGAGACCCGACATATCGTTCAGGCTCACAGTCGACGGAAGCATGAGGATGAACCTTCCGGCGGGAGTCACACTGACGCAGAGGTTCGCGTCCGCGCTTGAGACAAGGGAAAACGCCACGCTGCTGCACGAGATTTCGTCGAGCGGAAGGGAACCTGACGGAAAGCACGAATGGAGTTTTCGTCTAGTCATCGGCGATCCATCAATAAGGCGAAACGACAGGCGGAGCATCTTCATCTACGTCAACGGAAGACGCGTCCAGGAATTCGCGCTGCTGCAGGCCATAGAATACGGCTGCCAAGGATTCTTTCCGAACGGCACGCACCCGGTCGCCGCGCTTTTCGCGACAGTAGACCCTTCCCTAGTCGACTTCAACATCCACCCGGCAAAAAAGGAAGTGAAATTCAGGGACATCACGTCGCTCCACCACGGGCTGTCTTCGTCGATAAAGGAATTCATCAGGCTGCTGACGGCGTCGTCGATGAAGAATGACGGCGGAGAAGAAGACGGCACGGAAGGGATTCTGCCAGCAGGATTCGACAAGGAAGAAGAAGCCGGCAAGGATGAAGTCGGAACGGCGGAGCCGAAGCAGGAGTTTTTTGCGGACAGGAATTTCGGATTCGGGAAGGATTCCGTGCAGAGAATCGCATCGAATAAAGCATCAAGCAAAAACGAACAGGAAGAAAATCAAAAAGATGTCGGCACCGCGAAATCCGTCGAGGAAGAAGATGCAGCGGGCACGGGAAAAGTGGCCGACATAGAGCTGGCGGCGGAAGGATTCGGAACTCGGAAAAAATTCGACATGCGCTCGAAATTCATGTCGTTCGACACGTCGATGGAAAAACGCGCCGCAAAGAACGAGCCGGAAAAGCTTTTCACGGATGCGGAACTCGACAATGCGGAAAACGGAAAAGGCGGACGCATCAAGTTCATCGGGCGCACGATGGAGACGTTCATACTTGTGGAAAAAAGGGGTGCCCTCTACTTCGTCGACCAGCACGCGGCCCACGAAAGGCTCATTTTCGACAAGATGATGTCCGGCAAGGAAGGGAACTGCGGAATGGACTACGCGCAGCAGCTCCTGATTCCATACACGATAGAGACGGACGACGAAAACGAGGAGAAATACCTTGAGTCGCTTCTCGGAAAGCTTTCGGAAATCGGATTTTCTGGGAAGAACATGGGCGGAGGCGTGTTCGAATTCAGCACGGTCCCTTCGAGATGGAACGGAACGCAGAGGGACTTGAAAGAGGCCCTTCTGGACGACAAGGAAGGGCCGGAGCGCATCATGTACAAGATTTACGCGACCGCCGCGTGCAGGAGAGCCGTCATGCAGGGGATGCCACTGGACGACAAGACTGCGGAGGAGATAGCGGAGGCCGCCCTCTCACTCCCCGACCCGCACTGCCCCCACGGCCGCCCAATCTGGTTCACGATGACGAAAGAGCAGATGTTCGCGAGGGTCAGGCGCACGGAAAGCTAGCGTCATTTCGCGTCGACTGAAGAAGCTGATTCCGAGGCAGAGTTCTTTTCCTCCGACACGACAGTTTCATTCTCTTCGACAGGAAGTTTCGGAGCGTCCTGGTTCTTGATTCTCTCAAGCCGCTCGTCCTTCTTCTCTTTCGGAAGGGCTGGAGCGTTGTCCTTGATTTTCTCGCCGGCGGACTTTTTCTTCTCCTCAGGCATCTTCGGAGCGACAGTGTCGGAAGTGGACATGCGCTCCTCCTTCTTCGCCTCCGCCTTGCTTTCTTCTGGGAGAGCCGGAGCCGACGGATTGTCGATGTATTCGCCCTTCCTCTTGGAGTCTCCGCTTTTCGGGAGAGAAGGAGCCTGGCTGTCGGAAGAGTTGACTTGCTCTCCGCTGTTCCGCTTCCTTCTCTCGACCGGAAGGGCCGGTGCCTGGCTCTCGCTTGAGTCGAGCTGCTCTCCGCTGTTCTGTTTTCTTCTCTCGACAGGAAGGGCCGGTGCTTGGCTCTCGCTCGTGTCGAGCTGCTCTCCACTGTTCTGGCTTCTCCTCTCGACCGGAAGGGCCGGTGCTTGGCTCTCGCTTGAGTCGAGCTGCTCTCCGCTGTATCTTTGGCTTCTGTTCTCGACTGGAAGGGCTGGTGCCTGGCTCTCGCTCGTGTCTAGCTGCTCTCCGCTGTATTTGTTGACGCGCTCCAGAGGAAGGCCGGGGGCAGCAGCTTCGCTGTCGGACATGAGTTCATGAGGGCCTTCAGAGCCGTCGTCGGCCGAAGTGCGGATCAAATCCTGCACGAGTTCAGGGCCGAGACGCTTCCTGTAGTCTATCTCCTCGTTCAAAAGCGCGATGAGCCGCTCTATCTCCGGCCGCTGCGGAGTGTCCGGCTTCAGCTCCAGATAAAGAACATAGTCGTCGCGAGCCTCCTCTATCTTGTCCTGGCGAAGGAATGCGTTCGCGAGGTTGAGCGTCGCGGGGGCGTACTGGGAATCCACGCCACGGGACTTTTCATAGAGGGATGCGGCCTTCATGTACTGGCCAAGAGCGTACGCGGCGTTGCCCTCGTTGAAGTAGAGGACCTTGTAGTTCGTCCCCTCCTTGGAAAGGCCAAGCTCGCAGACGTCAATCGACTTCTGGTACTCTTCAATTTGGTAGTACGCAGCTGAAAGATAGACATAGACATCGGGATTGTAAGCGTCATGCTTCTCGTCTCCGAGGAACGCTTCAAGGAGAGGAATCGCCTCCGCCGGCTTGTTCAGCTGGAAAGCCTCGACAGCTTCCTCGTAGGCGTCCTGCCTGTCGGCGGCAGCTTTTCGCTCGACGCGCTCCCGTTCGCGCTCCCTTGCCGCCTCCCGGTCGGCCTTGGTCTTTTTAGCGTCCGCCGAGAACGCGGAACCGGAAAGAACCAATGCGGCGAAAGCCATGCAGAGCGTCTTCCGTAGATTATCCTTCAAAAAAATAATTCCTTCGTGTTTCATAATTCAGAAAATACCTTAAATTGTTTTCACTTTATATTCGGCAAATCATAACCTTTATTTGACATAGACACCCAAAAAGTCTACTCTAAAATAATCACTATCATACAAAAAAACAAAGTCATAGGCATTATGAATTTAAGCGGAGGTCAACAATACAATGGCGACAATGATTCCATTGCTCATAATATTAATTCTTGTAGCGGCTATTATCGTTCTTGGAATATTAGCGCTCAAGTCCATAATGCAACCTAAGAAACTGGATTCAATAACGAAACTCATCAAGCAGCAGAAATACACCGCTGCCGAAAGGGTGGCGAAAAGCCTGATATCAAAGAATCCAAGGAACTATCTTGCGCACTACTATCTTGGAAACGCTTATCTCGCGGACAAAAAGAACGAGCTGGCCCTCATGGAATTCAAGCTGGTCAATCAGAACGCGATTTTCAACGGGGACATTCCAGAGAAAGACTTCAGGAAGCAGATTTCGCAGCTCTTCGTGAAATTCAACCAGACCGACGACGCCCTCAAGGAGTACCTGCTCCTCACGAAGCTCGATCCGTCAGATGCGGAGAACTACTACATGTGCGGAAAACTCTACGAGCAGAAAGGCCGCTCCGACCTCGCCACGGGATTCTACCAGAAGGCCATACAGCACAACAAGAAGCACGTCAAGGCACATTCGGCTTATGCGCTCTCGCTCCTCAGGGGCAAGCAGTACTCAGATGCGAAGAAGGAGATTGATCTCGCCATCTCGCTCAGTCCAGACACATACTCTTCATATTACTATCTCGGAAAAATATACAAAGAGCAGAAGGACTACCCGAACGCGATAAAGGCTCTCGAAAAAGCCCTCAGAGACCCGGAATTCAGGCAGAAGGCTCTTTTGGAAAGGGGGTCCTGCTACATGATGGCGAACTCCATAGACAACGCGCTCTCGGAATTCGACAAGGCCGTCAGGGCCTCCAAGGACGAGAACGCGCAGGAGACGCTCTACGCGCGGTATTTCCTAGCCGCGTGCTACGAGAAGACGAGGAACATAGACAAGGCAATCGAGCAGTGGCAGATAATATACAAGAGGAACCACTCGTTCAGGGACGTCGGTGCGAAGCTCTCCGAATACAAGGACCTCCAGACGAACGACAGCCTCAAAGAATACCTCACATGCTCGTCTACGGCTTTTGTCGACCTCTGCAAGACGGCGGCGTCTGGCGGACTGAACATGATATCCCAGAAGACGGAAGCGCAGAAATGGGGCGTGAGGCTCTACGCGATAGAGCAGAAGAAGGACGACTGGATGAACGTGAGGAAGCAGCTGTACATGATCGACTTCCACAGGGAGACGGATCCGATAGAGGACGTCGAAATCAGGACTGTCCTCGACACGGCGAAGTCCAAGAACTGCGTGAAGGTGTTCGTCTGCACAAGCTCCGGCTTCACGAGCGCGGCGGTCGGATTCGCGGAGAACAGGCCGATAGAGCTGATCGGAAAAGAAAAGCTGGAGCAGCTGCTGGCCAAGGCAGGAATATGACAAATCCGCCCGGAGCTTGAATGCATTCCGGGCAGTCCAAATTTTCAAGTAAAGAACAGGAACCACAATGAAAATCCTTTGCGTTTCGGATCAGATAGACCCACTTGTATACAGCACAAAAGTCAAGGAGCGATTCCAGGACATAGACTTGGTGCTGTGCGCCGGGGACCTTCCTTCGGAATACATCGATTTCATAGTCTCGTCGCTGAACAAGCCGACGTATTTCATATTCGGAAACCACAATCTTTCGGAATTCGGGCTTTACCACAAGATAAAGCAGCGGAAAGGGGCGCACCCAACGCTCCAGGACGAAAAGAGCGCGTACGACCTTGAAGGAAGCCACGGAGCGGACTACATAGGATTCAAGACGCATGTCAACAAGAAGCTCCTGGTGGAAGAGAACGGAAAGAAACGCCCGCTCCTGATTGCGGGAGTCTCAGGCTCCATAAAATACAACGGAGCGCTGAGCCAGTACACGAACATGGAAATGATGCTTTACCTGCTAAAGATGGTTCCCTCCCTGCTCTTCAACAAAATCAGATATGGAAAGTATCTGGACATTTTCCTGACGCACGCATCCCCCCGGCACATACACGACAGAGAGGATCCGTGCCACATAGGGTTCGAGTGCTTCAACTGGTTCATACAGAAATTCGCGCCGACATATCTGGTGCACGGCCACATACACCTGTACGACATGAACGAGAAGAGAATCACGGAAGTCGAGACGAAGAACGGGGTCACATCCGTGGTCAACGCATACAGCTATGTGATAATAGAGCTGCCTAGAAAGACGGCGAGCGAAGAGCCAATACAATAAAAAAAGGAAATTAAAAAATGAGCGACCAAATGCTTTCCGCGCAAACGGAAGACGACTTCACAAAAGCTAGACACAAGGCGCTGTTCAACGAGGTGCAGCACTTTTTGAATCCAGAGGAGGCCACATTGATTTCGTTCTCCGACATCAAGAACCTCCTGCGGCCGAAAAACGAAGTGTACATGGGCATGAAGACGGTGCCCGTAAACCTGATTGTAGGAAGCGAGGGCCGTTACCAGGACTTCGACAACAAATTCTTCCCGAAGAACATGCACCTCAAGACGAGATGGGAGCACATAGACATGGCCCACATACAGGACATATCGCTCCCCTCTATTTCGCTTTACGAACTGGGAGGCGTCTACTTCGTCAGAGACGGGAACCACAGGGTCTCCGTCGCGAAAGCCAAGGGAATCGAATTCATAGACGCGGAAGTCGTCAGCCTGCAAAGCGAGATAAAGCTGCGTCCGGGAGACTCCCTCCAGAAGATGGTCAAACAAGTCATAGAATACGAGAAGAGGGTCTTCTACGGGGAGACGGGATTCGGGGACGTGACGGATTTCTGGTGCCTGGACTTTTCGATTCCAGGACAGTACGACGTGATATACAACCACATACTCACCCACAAGTACTACATAAACATGAACAAGACCGAGGAAATAGGCATGGACAAGGCCATGATGTCGTGGTTCCTGACGGTGTACATGCCTGTCATCAAGGTAATCGACAAGCACAAGATAATGAAGGCGTTCAAGAAGAGGACGAAAAGCGACCTTTACGTCTGGGTCATAAAGTACTGGGACGAAATAAAGCAGAAGTTCGGGGAAGACTATTCGATAGACGACATGGCGGACTCCTTCCTGGCGAAATTCGGAGAACGGCCGCTTTCGAAAAGAATCTGGAACAAGATAACAGGATTTTTCCTCAAGAAAAAAATAGAAGAAACCGACATGAACAGAGCGGACCATGAACAAAAAAACACTTGAGAATGGCTATCGGACGGCTTTTTCCACAAAAGCCCCCGAAGTATTTTTCCTTGACGGCAAAAATGTTCGATGGTAATATTTAAATTCGTATAATAAAAAAGGGAGATAGAAGTTGAACACTGACACAATAGCAAACATTCCACTCATCTTCACTGCCGTGCTCGCAGTCTTTATAATCGCGCTTCTTGTCGTGACAAAAATCAGGAAGACTGCGAAAGTTAGCTTCATATCTTTCTTCGCGCTGATTGTGCTCATCGTGGCGTGTGTCCGGGCGTTGTTCAATTCAGGAATGCTCGCATTCAACCTCATGATACTATTGGCGACGGTGTTGCTCATTCCATACTGCGTCATGCTTGCGTTCGGGAAACCAAAAGAGGAAAGCAAGCGACCGGAGGAAGAAGAATCAGCCCCTGCAGAGCAGAACATACAGCAGACAGTCGTACAGGAGATAAAACCGGAGGAAGTGAGTCTCCTCGACAAAGGCCGGGAATTCATTTCAATAGCGGCGAACACGTTCCTTGAAGTCAAGGAGTCGGGGGATTCAGCGAAAGGCGGAGAACAGGCTCTTCTAGACAGCATAAACAAGGCATGCATGGAGGTCACAGGAGCAGACGGCGGAGCGGTCCTCCTTGTAGACGAATTCGACGACGTCATATCAGTGAAGTCTTTCATGGGAGACTTTCCACCGCCGTACAAGCTGCCCGAAGACCTCCCCCACAAGCAGATAAGGGTATCGACAAGTTTCAAGTACGCCCAGTTCCCGCTCAGGGACAACATATTCGGAGAAATAGCGAGTTCGGGAGCGGCGGAACTCATAACCGTGCCGAAGATTGACGATAGAATTTACGAGAACGGACCGGAGGATTTTCTCAAGCTAGGAAGCTTCATGTTCGTCCCCCTCAAGATAAGGGAGAAGGATGTCGTAATAGGTCTCATCGCTCTCTCGCGCGCTCCAAGCAAGGATACGTTCACCGAGTCGGAATTCAACTATGCTCAGACGCTCGGCGACTTTGCGGAGTCCGCCCTCAAGACAACGCTGAATTTCAAGCAGTACAGGGAGCAACAGGAGTTGACGAGGGAAAGCGGTATCGCTACGGATCTCCAAGTGTCGTTGCTTCCAAAAAAGCTTCCTCCGATACCGGGAGTGTCGTTCGGATGCTTCATGGAACAGACGGCGGGAGTGTGCAGCGATGCATACGATGTCGTTCCAGCGCGGCAGGACAGGACATCGTTCGTCCTCATGGATGTCGCTGGAAAGGGAATGACGTCCCTTCTAGTGATTACGATGATACGCGCGATGCTCAGGCTCATAGTGAACACCACACAGTCGGCAGGAACAATACTGAGCTGGGCGAACAGGGGAATATGCGCGGAGAACACGCTCGACCACTTTGCGTCGGTCGCCCTGCTAAACTACGATGCGACAAAGAGGAAGGTGCAGCTGGCAACGAGCGGAACGATTCCAGTTCTCAGATACAACGCCACGAAGGGCGCGGTGGAGAGCGTGTCCGTCAGCTGCGAGCCTATCGGTGTCGAAAAGAGCAAGACTTACAAGGACATAGAGTTCATAGCTGGAAAAGGAGACATTCTCATAACATACACGGATGGACTTGCGGAAGCCTTGAATTCAAGCGGAAAGCAGTACAACGTGTCGAACATGTACAATATAATCAAAGAAAATTGTAAATTATCGGGAAAAGAAATCGCCAATTTGATAAAATCGGATATGAAGAAGTTCGTCGGAACAGAATCGCTGCATGATGACCAGACGCTTCTTGTCATTAAAATTCAGTAAAATATCAGTCAAAAGGAGTTTTATATGGAACTGAAAATCAGAAAAAATGGAGAAGTCTATATCATCGACGTTGCTGGTGAGATGGATCTCTACAATTCATACAAGCTCAAAGAGCTTGTCATGAAAATGCTTGAGAAAAACGTAAAGAGCTTCATAATCAATTTGGAGCAGGTAGACTACATAGACTCGTCCGGAATCGGAGCGTTGATTTACATCTGTTCCACAATCAAGAAGATGAATCTCAAACTCGCAATTTCGAACGTTCACGGCTCTGTAAAGAAAGTCATCGAACTCACGAAGCTCACCGCCTATTTCCCTATCGCGAACAGCGTGGAAGAAGCGCTTCTCATGGTGAACGAGTAGTTTTCAATAGCAAATTATCCAGGAGTACGACATGGAAGAGATAAAAGAATTGAGATCGGACGACAATGATCCGCTCTTCGACACAACAAACATGCTTTACAAGGAATTTCCTTCAGACTTTAGGCAGATTCGGTATTTTACGTTGTTGATTGTCCAGTCCGCCCCTCTTGAAATAAAGGAAATCAACCTCCTTGAACAGCAGATAAGCGAAGTCATAAAGAACGCAGTGAAGCACGGCAACAACTGCGACATAAACAAGAAGGTGAAGGTGTGGTATTCGTTCAGCGCGACACACGCGCACCTCATTGTCAAGGACGAAGGAGAAGGCTTCAAGGACCTTGAGAAATGGAACGAGTTCAACAGGAACAGGCTTTCATGCCTCCACAACTCCAACTTCGAAGAGCTTGCGAACTATGTTTCGTTCCGCACAAAGAAGTCGGACGACCAGGACGGAGGAAACGCTCTGTTCGCGGCGCTTGAGTATTGGAACGGAGGTTTCGTCTACAACGGACAGAGAAACGGAGTGGCGATGCTCAAGAAATTCCAGAAGAAGCACATCGGCCTTGCGGTAGAAGCTGAATAACGACAGCATACAAAAAAAGCCCAATTCCACACGGATTTGGGCTTTTTTCTTTTTCAGTCAATTTTTAGATTTTCACGGAACTTTGTCATCTTTTCTTTGCCAAAAGTTTTTTGGCTTCGGCGAAAACATCCTCGCACGTTTTTTTCCATGTGAAGCGGGCGGACCACGAAAGCGCATTCTCCGCCATCTTTTTTCTGGAGGCGACGGAGGCGTCGTCTGACTGCGAGAGCTTCTCCATGGCGGACGACATCTCGGGGACGGAATTTCCGTCGAAGTAAATCGCATTCTCACCCGCGACCTCAGGGATTCCCCCGTTTTTCGCGCACGCGACTGGAATCCCCATCGCCATGGCTTCAATCACGGGCATTCCGACGCTCTCGCACACTGAAGGATATATGCAAGCTTCCGCGCCGGCGTACAACTCCGGATAGTTCTCGTGAGGATAGTAGCCGGTTATGAAGATGTCCGTCGCGAACGGAGACTCAAGGGCTGCTTTCTGCACCTGCTCGAAGCAACTGCCCTCCCCTCCCGCAAGCACAAGCCTGTGGGGAAGGTTCGACCGCGCCTTGAATTCGGAAAAAGCCTTTATCAACTCGCAATGGCGCTTCAACGGGGAAGACATCTTGGACACATATATGAAATACGGCTTCTGCACGGCGAACGGCTTTATGTCGACTATTTCGGAGTCGGATGCGCGCGGATAGAAAATGGAATGGTCCAGGCCGTTGTGCACGACAGAAACTGAATCGGAATGCAGGTGCATGGCCTTCAACTCTTTTTTGACGAACTGGGTTGGAACTATTATCTTTTTGAAATTGCGCAGCGAAACCCTCAATTTCATGCGTGAATAGAACGGCAAAGCCTCGACTTTGGAGGTCAACAAATCGTTCACAATCAAAACTGACGGAATCTGGCACTTTACAGGCAGGAAGGATATGCCGAGGAAAATCACGACATCGTACCCCTGCTTCCTGAAAAACGAATTGCAGCCGAAAGCGTGCCACAGACGAACGCCGGAAGGAGTCGCAGGAAGTTCGACGGAGAAATAAGAGACCTTCACTTCCTCAGACATTTCCGAACTGGATTGAGATACGTCGGAAATGAAGTCTTCAAAATCATCTCTGTCGGACTCCAACCCGAACAGTTCAATATCCAAAGGACCATCTATTTTCGACTGGGGGAGGTTCTTCAATATGCTGTTCAAGTACATGCCAGCATTGTTTTTTCCATGACCGCAATCGAACGTGTCTATGCCAACTTTCATAATCTGAAAATTATAGCAAGTTTGAAATTTCTGTGCTATAGTCGCCACTATGGACAAAATCACAGACGAAAAAACAGACACGAAAGAAATAGAGAGCTTCGGCGAGATTGGAATAGAGGACGGACTTGCGGAAAAACTCAAGGCCGCGGGAATAACGAAGCCGACAGCTGTACAGGCTCAGACGATTCCAAAAATACTCGAAGGAAAATCCATTCTCTTCCAAAGCGAGACAGGAACGGGAAAGACCTTGGCGTACCTGCTTCCCGCAGTGCAGAGGAAAGAGAAAACCATAGTGATATCGCCAACGATAGAGCTTTCCTCGCAGATAAAGTCCCAGGCGCAGCTTTTAGGAACGAAAGCGGGTCTCTTCGTCGGTGGCGCCCCCATAAAGAGGCAGATTGAAAGCCTCAAGGAAAAACCGGAGATTGTCATCGGAGGACCTGCGAGGATTCTGGAACTGTACCATCTGAAAAAGCTCAAGCTCGGAGAATACGAAATGATAATCCTGGACGAAGTGGACAGGCTGCTCTCCCCCGAACTTAGGGACGAGACAGTCGCCATCGTGGAATCGCTCAACGCCATCAAAAAAGATTCAATGCTCGTGGCGTGCAGCGCGACAATCTCCAAGTCCACGGAGAAGATTCTGAGGGATGCGAAGAACGGAACAGAAATCGAGACGGTCTTCCTTCCACCGGAGGACGTACTAAGGAAAAGGATATCGCACATCGCGGTATTCGCTGAGCGGAGGGAGAAAATAGACACGCTCAGGAAGATACTCGCGGCGGAGAAGCCGGAAAAAGCTCTCATATTCACATCGAAGATAGACCAGGTGGCGAACATAGTCGTGAAACTCAAGTACAAGAACGTGGAAGTCGAAGGTCTGCACGCGAAGACGGACAAAGTGACGAGAAAGTCCATAATCGACAAATTCAGGAGCGGAAAGCTAAAGGCTCTCGTGACCAGCGACCTGGCCTCAAGGGGGCTGGACATTCCGAACATAACGCACATCATACAAATGGACTTGCCGTCGAACGACGATTTCTTCATACACAGGGCGGGAAGGACAGCGAGAGCCGGAAAGACAGGAATGAACATAGTCATAGGGGACGAATACGAGATGAGAAAATTCTCCGCGCTCGAAAAAAAACTCAAGATTTTCGTGACGCCGAAGATGCTCTTCAAGGGAAAACTCGTCACGCCACGGGAAGACGGCGACGGAAGCGGAACCGGCGGCCAAGCGTGAGAACGATTTGATATTCATCAGAGAGCGTTTTTCTGATATAATTTTCCTCTAGTTTAAAAATCAGGGGTCTTTTGTGTTCTTAAAGTGCTTGGATATCTTCGGTTTCAAATCGTTCGCCGACAAAACCCATGTCGAATTCGCGGACGGAATAACGGCGTTGCTCGGCCCGAACGGGTGCGGAAAAAGCAACGTCGTTGATGCTGTGAAATGGGTCCTTGCAGAAAACAAAGCGAAGAACCTCAGGGCGGACACGATGGAATCCGTAATCTTCAACGGAACGGAGTCGAGGCCGCCTCTGAACATAGCGGAAGTCACACTCACCCTCTGCAACGAAAACCACCTGCTGCCGATAGACGCGCCCGAAGTCGCGCTCAAAAGGCGAATCTACCGTTCCGGGGAAAACGAATACTACATCAACAACAAGCAGGTCAACTCGATAGAAATCAGAAGGCTCTTCATGGACACGGGAGTGGGAAAAGCCGCCTACTCCGTGATGGAGCAGGGAAAAATCGACCAGATTCTTTCGAGCAAGCCGGAGGACAGGCGGTACCTTTTCGAGGAGGCCGCGGGAATCTCAAGGAGCAAGGCGGAATGCGCCGAGGCAGAGAGGGAGCTTGAGAGGACAAGGCAAAACCTTGAGAAAATCGAAGCCGCTCTCAACGAGAACAAGCGGACATACGAGACCCTCAAGGTGCAATCGGAAAAGACGATAAGGTACAAAACACTCAAAGAGGATATATTCAACAGCGAACTAGACATTCAGCTCCTCAAACTCAGGGATTTCCTCCAGAGCAAAGAGCACAACGCCGAGAAAAAAGAGGAGATAGCCGGAAAGCGGACGAGAATCCAATCGGAAATCGACGAGCTGACGGCTTCCGTGACCGAGAACAACGACAAGATAAAGGACTTGCAGACAAGGATGAGCGAACTCCAGCAGGAACTCATCAAAATCCAGACGGAAAACACCGGCAAGCAGGAGATGGAGAAGAAGCTCAAGAGGGACGCGAGCCTCGTAAAAGAGAAAGTCGGGCAGCTCGAACTCCACAAACAGACGCTCGAAGAGAGGATAGAGTCGCTCCAGGAGGAAATCGACGAGCAGGATGCGGACTTCTACACGAAGACAAAGCAGCTCGACGACGTAAGGAGCAACATCGACTCGTTCAAAAAGAACATAACAAACGCAGAAAGCACGATAAGGGAAAACGAGAAGAAGACGCGCGACGGAGAAGAGGAAATCGCGAGCCTGGATGTCGTGCGGGAGGCGTTCCAGAAAAGCCTGAAGGCAATCACCGAGGACATAGTGACGGAACTCGACGCGAAGCTTAGGGATTCGGGATTCAACTCGGCGGCGAGCAGGAAAGCGAAGGAAAACCTTGACGAAGCGCTCGGAAAACTCAGGGTGTACGCCGACGGACGGAAGAAGATATTCTCCGACTACGACTCGATAAAGGGCCACTCGTCCGAGGAAAGCGACAGATTCACGAAAGAGGCCTTAGAGGCAATAAACGAAATCGGAAGCCTCACAAAAAAAGTCGAAGAGGCCGTTTCCTCATACTCAAAGACGGTCCCCTCATTCATCGACGATTTTCTCTCGCCGGAAGGAATCATCACGAAGAAGAGGGAAATCGACGACAAAATCAACGACAACTTCTCAAGAATCGACGAGATAAAGCGCAAAATCGAATCTTACAAGGCGGAAAATTCCGGGCTTGCCGGAAAGATAGACGCGTACAAGGAGACACTCGGAAAGCTCAAGGTGAGCGAAGCGCAGATGGCGGCCCAAATCGACGCGGCCAAGTCAAAGACTGAACTCCTCAAGAGGAACCTGACGAGCGAAAGGAACGCGCTTTCGAAAAACGAGGAGGAGCTGTTCAACGAGCAGCAGAGGCAGAGCGAAATTTCCGAGCAAATCGAGGAGATACAGAGCGAACTTGCGGAAATCGAGCGGCGCGGAGCGAAGTGCGTCGACGAGATGAACAGCCTTGACGGAGAGATTCGAGAATGCAACTCCAGCGTGAACGGGAAGCAGGACGAACTGAAGGCAAAGCAGGAAGAGCAGAGGAAACTCCAGTCGCAGTACGAGAGGCTTTCGATAGACCTCGTGACCACGGAGAACGACATCAAGAACATCAAGCAGAATTTCATCGAGACACATTCGAGGGACCTCATGGAATTCGAAGACAGGATGAACGAGATTTCGGAACAACCGGGCGCGCTCAGGGAAAAGCTCTCAAAGGCGAAGGATGATTTGAGGAACCTCGGTCAAGTCAACTTGATGGCCGTGGAGGAATTCGGAGAGGCGAAGGAGCGGTACGAGAAGCTCAAGCAGAACTACGACGACACGACCAAATCAATGGAAGATTTGCTAAGAGTCTCGGAAGAGATAAAGTCGAAATCCACGGAGATGTTCCTCGGCACTTACAACAAAATCAGGAAGAATTTCCACAACATGTTCAAAAGGATGTTCGGGGGCGGAAAAGGCGAGCTGAAGCTTTCAGACCCGGAGCACGTCCTCACGTCGGGAATCGACATCTACGCGCAGCCGCCTGGAAAGAAACTTGAGAACATCGCGCTTCTGTCAGGAGGGGAGAAGACGATGACGGCGGTCGCCCTCTTGTTCGCGACTTACCAGGTGCGCCCCTCCCCGTTCTGCCTGCTCGACGAAATCGACGCCGCGCTCGACGACAAGAACGTCACCAGTTTCGTGCAGGCGTTGCGCTCGTTCGCGGAGTTGAGCCAATACATCGTCATCACGCACAACAAGAAAACGGTGCTCGGAGCGAAGACGATGCTCGGCGTAACAATGGAAGAGTCCGGCGTGAGCAAAATAATAACAATGCGATTGGACAGGGACATTTCTGCCGATGATGAAGAAGAGAGGTCTCTTGTGTCGGGCGACAAAATCGCGGAAAACGCAGAGGTGTTCGAAGAGGAAGACGTGGAGCCGGAGGAAGGCATCGTGGAGATTCCCCGACCGCCGAAGCGAATCCACAACCCTGACGGAACAATCACGGATCCTCTAGTGGAAATCCGCGAAAAAGAGCGGAAGGAAGCTATACGGAAAGCGAAAGAGGCTGAAAAACAGGCAAAACTCGCGGCGAAAATCGCATCCGAAAAAGAGGCTGAAAATTTCACGCTGAGCGCGGACGACGCGGAAAGCGAAAAAAAGTGAAAAAAGAGGGAGGAAAAAAATGGAATTTGGCGAGATTCTTGACGACATGCAGGAGAACGCGGACGATTTGATCCACAACAAACCGCACGTCCTGATAGCGATAGTGGCGATAATTCTGCTTTTCATAGTCGGGCTGGTAATAGTCATGATACAGTCAAGCCCCAAAAAAGCGAAGGAAGCGCAGAAAATCGACTTCACGGCGGACGCCCCCATCATGATTCCAGACGCGAGAAGCGTGGAGGAGAATTACTATCCATACAGGCTGACACCGGAAAGATGGAGCCGCGACGATTTGGAGAAATGGTTCACATACCCAGACGAAAACGTCATGAACCAGCTTGAGAAATCGAACGACGCACTTGTAGACGAAATAACAGGAGCCGTTAAATGAAAATCACCAAATTCAACAAAACGATAGCTGCGTGTTCGGCACTTCTTCTCTTCACATCGTTGGCGTCAGCCGCCAACGCCACAGCATCCATGACAAACGCCTCGATAAAAAAGGACTCGGATTTCGCAGTCGCATCGAAAAGCGGATTCCTGCCGGACGAGGAAGAGATTCCGCAAAGCGGCACGTCGGGCAACCAGAATGAAAAAAACGATGAGGAAGAACCGAAACCGGAAGAGAAAGTCGCGGAGGCGGACACTGAGCCGGAGAACGCAGAGGTCACGGAGAATCCCGAATACAAGAACAGAATCGGCAAAATCGAGGACGGCGAAGTGATGGACTCGGAGACTTTGCCGCAGGCGAAGGACGAGGAAACGCGCGCCAACGACGAAAAGATCGCGAAAAAAGAGGAGACAAAGCCGGAGCCGAAAGCAGAACCGGAAAGGAAGATTCCAGAGTACAAAGGCAGCTACGGCGGCTCGATAAGGACAATCAGACCGAAATCTGTCGCGGTGACGGACGAGGAGCCGAAAGAAAATTCCATTCCGTCGGCAGAAGCGGCGAACGAGACCGACAGCACGACTACGGTGGCCGAGGTGACGGACGAGGAACAGGCCGCAGAGACCGAGCAGGCGGTTGAAATCCCGGAAATCGTTCCATCGAGAAGCGTCGCCATGAAGAACGGACAGTACCTTGAGGTCACATACCCTGGGAAAGGCTGGTCGTTCCTCGGAGACGACGAATCGAAGGAGCTTATGGTCTTCAACGGAAGGCGGCTCTCAAAAGAGGACACGACATTCACCCTACGCTCCAAGAAACCGGGCGAGACGCTGCTCCACTTCTACAAAATCGACCTGCTCACGGGACAATACATAGACGACTACCTTGAGGTTTCTGTATCAGAAGAAATGGCGCAGGGAGACGAGAAGAACGAGAAAGTCATCGCTCCGCTCTATGCCGAATACGTTCCGCCACGTCCTGACAGAGCCAGAACGGAAAACATCGCTGAACAGGCTTCGTCAACAACAAAGGCCGAAGAACCGAAACGGGCGGCAGAAAAAGAGCAGAAGCCGGCGGCTGTAGCAACCGCGAAAAAAGGCGATGGCAAAGACGAAGCCGAAAACCAAAGCCAGACCTCCGACAAGAAGGTGAAGACGAACATTCAGACGGCAAAGGCAAGCCAAAAGGAGCAGCCGAAGAAGAGCGACTCCCTTGCGGCGAAGGCAGAGCAAAATAACAAGGAAGAGCCTATTGCAGCGAATGCGTCTGCGGCTCGGCAGCAGGAGGAAAAGGCAGAGCCGGTGGAAGTCGCTGAAACAGCGGCAGACACGGGAGCGAAGAAGGAACAGGGACAGCCGGAAAAAGACGTCGCCAGTACGAAAAGCGACGCGGAAACGGGGGATTTGTTCGCACGCGCGAAGAAGGCATACGCCGAAAAGCGGTACAAGGACGCGCTGGATTTGGCGCAGGCGTACTTGGACGTATCGGTCAACGACACGGACGAAGTCCTTTATCTTCTGGGGCAGATTTGGGAAGCAGAATCGGCGGTGAAGAACATAAAGTCGTCGATAAATTCCTACGACGCCCTCGTCAAGAATTATCCGATGAGCAATCTTTGGAGAAAGGCCAACCAGCGTCTCGTCTACCTCAAGAGGTTCTACGTCGACATTCGCTGAAAATCTAATCGAAGCAAAAAAAATCGGTAGAGAAAAAAACAAAAAAACAAGGTGAGAACAAAAATGAAGATTTCAAAAGTTATAAAAATCGCGGCAGCCATATCGATGATTGCGACAGTTTCCACGTCCTGCACATACAAGAACGTGGACTACAGCACGCGGACGGTCAGCGTCCATGGTACAGGCTCTGTCGAGGTCGACGCAGACAACGCCACAATAGTGATGTCGGTCGTCACCAGGGGGCCGAACGTGGCCGAGGCCTCGAACGAGAACGCGAAAATCATGACAGACGTGCAGAAGTCGGTGCTGGCTTTGGGACTGTCGAAGAACGACGTGACCACGGAAAACTATTCCGTAGAGCAGGAATCGAACTACATCGACGGAAAGAGAGTCCTCGGCGACTACCGTGTCTCGAACAGGATAAAAATCCACATGAAGAACGTGGAAATCGTCAGCAGCGTAATCGACACGGCGCTTGCGGCTGGAGCGAATCAGCTCTCTTCACTGCAGTACGGAATCTCCGACAACGCGCTCGCCATAAAGCAGGCGCGAACGCTCGCAGTGCAGCAGGCTCAGGAAGCGGCCCAGCTCATAGCGGGAACGAGCGGAGCGAAACTCGGAAAAGTCCTGAGGGTCGAGGAGATGCAGGACATGAACAACAGACGAAACGTCGCAATGAAGGCGAAAGCCGCGGAAGACGCGCTTTTCGAGACGGCATCGACACCAATCCTCAGCGGAAAATCGACAGTGACAGTATCCGTGGACGCAATCTACGAGTTGAAATGATTTTGAAATAATTTGGCACATCGAAAACAGATGACCTTAAAATTTTAGGAGCAAAGCAAAATGCTTGATTACAGATTTATCAAAGAGAACCTTGACGCTGTGAAGCAGAACATCGTCAACAGGAACATGAACGCAGACGCGGACCTCGTCGTGAAACTTTTCGACGAGAGGACCGCGCTCACGACGAAACTCCAGGAACTTCAGACAAAGAGAAACGCGAACGCCGCCTCGATGAAGGGAAAGCTCGACCCGGAGACAAGGCAGAAGCTCATAGAGGAAGGAAAGCAGATAAAGGAAGCCGTGGCCGCCGCTGAGAAGGAGCTTTCAGAGTGCGAGGCCAAGCTCGACGAAGCCGGAAGGCAGATTCCGAACATGGCGCATCCTGACACGCCAATCGGCAAGCTCGACACTGAGAACCTCGAAGTCAAGAAGGTCGGAACGCCGCGCAAATTCGACTTCAAGCCGAAGGACCACGTCCAGCTCGGAGAGGAGCTTGGAATCATCGACTTCGAGAGGGGAACGAAGGTTTCAGGACCTAAATTCTACTATTTGAAGAACGAGGCCGTCTTCCTTGAAGAGGCATTGATAATGTACGCGTTGAACATCTTGAGGAAGCACGGATTCACCACATTCATCACACCGGACGTGGCGAAGGAGGAAGTCCTCAAGGGAATCGGCTTCAACCCGCGCGGAAACGAGTCGAACGTCTACGCAATCGAAGAGGAAGGAACCTGCCTTGTCGCCACCGCCGAAATCACGCTCGGAGGCTACCACTCTAACGAAATCCTCGACAAATCCGCCCTTCCGCTCTTCTACTGCGGACTCTCGCACTGCTTCAGGCGCGAGGCCGGCGGAGCGGGTCAGTTCTCGAAAGGTCTGTACCGCGTCCACCAGTTCGACAAGGTTGAGATGTTCGTGTACTGCCTCCCGGAGCAGAGCGACGAACTCCACGAGAAGCTCAGGCTGATAGAGGAAGAGATTTTCACGGGACTCGGCATTCCGTTCCATGTCGTCGACACCTGCACGGGAGACCTCGGAGCGCCGGCCTACAGAAAATGGGACTTGGAAGCGTGGATGCCAGGACGCGCGAACGAGGCGCACCCAGACGGAGACTACGGCGAAGTCACATCGACATCGAACTGCACGGACTTCCAGGCGAGAAGACTCAACGTCAAGTACCACGACGACGACGGAAAGAACAAGTACGTCCACATGTTGAATGGAACTGCAATCGCCGTTGGACGCGCAATGCTCGCGATTCTGGAGAACTACCAGAACGAGGACGGCTCGGTCACAATTCCTGAGGTCTTGAGGCCAATCTGCGGATTCGACAAGATTGGGCCGAAGACAAACGTAAAAGATCCTGTCTACCACGCTTCAAAGAAATAAGGCTATTTAGGGGACAAAAAGATGAGCGGCGGCAAAACGGATTGGTCAAAAGGCATATTCTTCCTGATTTTCTTCCTGTGCATCGTTGTGGGCGCGGGACTTCTCAAAATCATGGAGGAAGTCACAAAACCTGTCGTCCTGTCGGTTTTCATGTCGTTCATCTTCTTCACCCCGATAAAGAAACTGAACGAAAAATTCCGGGTGCCGTGGTGGCTCGGAATGACAATCGTGTTCATCGTCTTTTTCGCGTTCTTTTTCGGAATCGGGAACATAATACTCGCGAGTTTCAAGTCGATACTGGACAAAGCTCCCGAATATGAAGAGAGGTTCAACACAATCTCCATGTCGATTCACGAGCTGATATCGAAGAACAGGGACTCCAAACTATTCGAGCTTTTGAAGATAGACAAGGATCAGACGATTGCGCAGTACTTCTTGCAGTCGTTCGACATCATAGGCACCGTAAAAAATTTCGCGGTCGGATTCACTGGATTCGTTCTCAACTTCTCGAAAACGCTGTTCTTCGTGGTGCTCTTCTCGATTTTTCTGCTTACGGAGATGCAGTTCACTCTCAAAAAGACATCGAAAGTCATAACGAGGAAGCACAGATACAGAATATTGAAGATAATCAAGAAGACGACGACGGATGTGACACAGTACATATCGATAAAGTTCGCCATGTCGATTATATCGGGAGTCTACGTGACAATCGTGTGCGCTGCCTTCAAGATGGATTTCGCGGTCGTATGGGGCTTTCTCTCGTTCGTCATGAATTTCATACCGAAATTCGGCTCGCTCATCGCATGGCTCATAACGACAGTGTTCGCGATAATCATGTTCTACCCGTTCCCGATACCCATCATACTTTCGTCGGTGCTCATAATCATCGAGAATCTCGCAATCGGAAACCTCATCGAGCCAAAAATCGAAGGAAAGAACCTTGACATATCCCCGTTCGTCATCCTCGTGAGCCTGTCGATATGGGGGTGGATATGGGGATTTTTGGGGCTTCTGCTCGCGGTTCCGCTCACGGTCACGGTAAAAATCATCTGCGAGAACATATCGTTCCTGAAGCCAATCGCGATAATAATCGGAGGAATGACATCGTCGGACGAGCGAGTTCCTGCGCAGATTCAAGCGGAAGAGGAGAAAAAATAGACTTCAGCCCACCATGTCGTCCAAAAAACGGAGATCCTCAAGCTTTATCCCAGAGAATTTCCCGAACAGGCAGAAACCTTCACCGACAGGAGCCCTCAACACCCGCTCGACTACAAAAGAGACATATATCTTTCTCTCGTTCAACGGCCGCTTGAGTGGGAATTTGAGCCATGCGGCGAATTCCTCTCCAGTTTTCGCGTCGAACATCATGCTGCCGAACCCGAGCGCGATTTTCTCCTTTGAAAGGAAAACGACATCGGCACCAGAACATCCACCGCTTCCAAGCGCATCGAAATAAGATGCCGCAATCGACTCAGGAGAAGAATCCATTCCGCCACCGGACATGGCGCAATCGCACACGCGGCACTCGACAGTCCTCTTGTTCCTGAAAACGGTACCGTCCTTCGCCCTCTCGTCGCGCTCGAAGAAAAGCTCGACGGAAAAATCTGAGGAGATTTTTCTGCCGGACTCATCCTGCTCCGCGCAAAAATCCAATGACTCAGGCATGACGAACGCCATCCCGGCGGACACTTTCTTGAGCACAGACTGAAACGAATATGGGACAGAATTGTAAACAAACGAGACTACGACATTTTTCCCGGAAAAATCAAAAAGGGAAGCAGGAGGATTCTGGACAAGGATTATCTTGTAGTCCAGAATTTTTATCGAGGCAGAATCGACAGTCACGGAAGACGATGAAGTCCCGACCACAAGCGGAATTCTCTTGCGAATCACGCTCTCCAAGATGATGTTCCTCTCGATTTCGTAAACCTTCTTCGAACCGCTTTCCATAAAGCCCATGTTTCTCTCCTTACACTGCCGTCATGAACGGCATCGAATCACCGAACAGGCGTATTCACTTTGACAATGTGAATCTGGTCAATCTTCCAGCTTCCAGCCTCTTCCGAAAAATACAAGGCGACATCCAGGAAATTCTTCTTTTCAGAATCATAGAATCTGACGGGCACCTCGTAGGAAGTTCCAGCCGAAAACGAAGAAGCGATGACATACGAAGAGACGGACGGGATTTTCTTGTCCGTCTTCAGCGATTCAAGCTCCCTCAAGAAGAGCGCGAGCGAATAAAGGCAACTCTTCGACACGAACGAATCGGCATCCGTCCCGCCAACAATCGAATCGCAGAAGCCAGTCGCCGACGAAAGCACCGTTTTCGGAGTCTTAGACACGTCGAGCAGCCCGAAGCCGGCGATGTACGGATAAACGGCATCTTCCGCCCCACCGATTTCCGACTCGCCGCCATCCGACGCAGGCTCTGGCATAGAGCAGAGAATCGCCAAAGGGGACATGCGCACCTTGTCGGATATGTTTCCGTAGCGCGACACGTCCTCGCTCAAACGTCCCGGCTCAAGCTCCTCGCTCCACTGGAAATCGTCCAGCATCTGCTCAATCTGGTATCGAAGCGTATTCGAGCTTCCATCATCGACAACCCCGACTTTCTTGGCGCACGACGGAAAAAAAAGCGAGGACGCACAAAAGAGAGCGAAGAGGATTTTCGGGGATTTTTCCAGATTCTTTTCCATTTGCATCCGACCTAAGCAACAACGAAATTATCAGCGATGTCCATTATAGCAGAATTCACGACTTTCTGAATCCGCCCGACAATGGACTTTGAGAGGGTTTCTAATCTATAATTTCCACACAAATCTTTATTTTCAGAGGTAAAAAAATGGCTTTGACACTTGCCGAAAAAATTTTGCAGGAACACATCGTTCCAGAGGCTTGCCCGAACATCGATTTCAAAAAGGGAACACCAATCCCGCGAGGCGAGGATATCGCCATACACATCGACCAGACATTGACGCAGGACGCTACAGGAACGATGGCCTACCTCCAGTTCGAGACAATCGGAATCCCGCGTGTCAAAACAGACCTTTCGGTCTCCTACATCGACCACAACACGCTCCAGACTGACTTCAAGAACATGGACGACCACAGATACCTCCAGTCTGTAGCTGCAAAATACGGCTTGTACTTCTCAAGGCCCGGCAACGGAATCTGCCACCAGGTCCACCTCGAGTGCTTCGGAAAGCCGGGAAAGACGCTCCTCGGCTCGGACTCGCACACACCGACAGGCGGCGGAATCGGAATGATAGCCATCGGAGCCGGCGGATTGGACGTGGCAGTCGCGATGGGCGGCGGAGCCTTCCACACGCCGATGCCGAAAATCTTCGGTGTCAAATTGACAGGAAAACTCAGGAAGGGAGTCGGAGCGAAGGACATCATCCTTGAAGTATTGAGAAGGGAGACTGTGAAGGGCGGAACCGGAGCAATCTACGAATACTTCGGAGAGGGAGTCGAGACGCTCACGGTTCCCCAGAGGGCGACGATAACGAACATGGGCGCGGAACTCGGAGCGACATGCTCGATATTCCCTTCAGACCAGAAGACGAAGAAATTCCTGGAGTCCATGGGAAGAGGAGCCGACTGGACGGAGCAGAGGGCGGACGAGGGCGCCGAATACGACAAGCTCATCGAAATCAACCTGGACGACCTCCATGCGCTCGCCGCCTGCCCGCACAACCCTGACGTAATCGACACGATAAAGAACCTCGCCGGAAAGAAAGTGACGCAGGTCGTAATCGGCTCCTGCACGAACTCTTCTTTGGACGACTTGGAGTCGGTTGCCGCAATCGTCAAAGGAAAGCACATCGCGCCGGGAGTCGAAGCCGGAATTGCGCCGGGAAGCCGCACTACGCTCCTGATGGCGTCAAAGGCAGGAATCCTCGGAGACTTGATCGAGGCAGGATTCAGGATTCTCGAATCGGCCTGCGGTCCATGCATCGGACAGGGATTCGCTCCGAACTCGGAAGGAGTCACGCTCAGGACGTTCAACAGGAACTTCAAGGGAAGGTCAGGAACCGCCGACGCGAACGTGTACCTCGTTTCGCCTGAAACAGCCGCGGCAGCAGCCGTCACGGGTGTCTTCACGGAAGCGGAGACATTGGCATACGACGACCCAGCATACAAGACGGGCGTGAGGGTCTCCATGCTCGATGGACAGGACGACAGGCTTTCGTCGGCTGACGTTTTGAGCGCGGCGCAGAACAGGGGGATGATTATCGCCCCACTCTCGGTGGAGGACTCCCAGAAAGTGGAAATTCTCCGTGGACCGAACATCAAGCCGTGCCCGCCATGCCGCGAGTACGCTCCGAAACTTTCGCTTCCGGTAAGGCTCAAGGCGAGCGACAACGTTTCGACGGACGACATCATGCCGGCCGGCGCGAAAATGCTTCCGCTCCGCTCGAACATACCGGAAATCTCGAAATTCACGCTCACCAGACTGGACGAGACTTTCTACACGCGCTCGGAAGAGGCCAAGTTCGCGGACTGCTGCGTAATCGGCGGAGAGAACTACGGACAGGGCTCTTCAAGGGAGCACGCGGCGCTGGGACCGATGTACCTTGGAGTCAGGGCCGTCATCACGAAGTCTTTCGCGAGAATCCACAAGGCGAACCTCATCAACTACGGAATCATCCCGATGACGTTCAAGGACGCTGCCGACTACGACAAAATCAAGCAGGGAGACACGCTTGAGCTTTCGAACATCGACGAGGCGTTGAAGACCGGAACGAATTTCAAGATTCTCATCAACGGCAAGGACGAAATCGAGTGCGTGAACGACATCGCCAAACGCTCGGCCGAGATAATTATGGCTGGAGGATTGGCGGCCTACACGAGGAAGGGCGGAAACTAAAGCCATCCCACCGGAAATCTAGAATAGATTCCTCAAAAGACCGGCGCGTTTCCCAAAAATGAGGCGCGCCGGTTCAATTTTTTTCAATCTTCGGTAGCTTGTAAAGAATAATTCCCCATTTGTTTTTGCAGAGCGGCAATTTTGGGATTATAATGTAAGCATATTTTTCAGGAGAAGAAAATTTATGAACGTCCACAACATAATGGAAGATGTAGTCGCACAACATGTCAACGTCATCTACGACATGCTCAAGGAATCGAAGGCGGCGTGGCTGACCTGCGACTGCGAGAACTGCAGGCTGGACACGATAAGCTATGTCCTGAACAGGATACCTCCTAAATATGTAGTCTCAGGACGGGGATTGACATACAGCAAGACAGCCCTAGACGACGACATGCAGCTGAAAGCCGACATCGACGCCCTGACGAACGAGGGAGTGAAAATAATCAGCGAGACGAAGCGTCCGTTCCACGCATATCCAAGGAAGGAGTGCGAGTTGAAGAAGAACGACGTTCCGGTCTTCAATTTTCCGACATTCACGGGGACAATCCTCGACGGAACGACATTCGAGCCGATCGCGGATGCGACAATCCTGCTCAAGTGCGACGGAGAGGTCGTGGAGATGGTGGACAGAACATGGACGAACCCTGCCAAAACTTACAAGTCGACAAAGGGCACATACTCGTTCTGGATAAAGCCTTTCCAGACGAATGCGGAAGGAATATCGCAGAGATTCAGTTTCACGCTCGAAATCACGGCGAACGAGTACACTCCGATAGTCTATTCGTTCGAGCTCCCACTGACCAGCGACAGCGCAGCGAGAAACGAGCTGAATTCGACATACTCCGTGAAGATAAAGGATTTGGTCATGTTCCACAAGGACGTGAAAAACCCGATGGAAGACTAGGAAACGCAAAAAAATCCGCTTTTCAAGGCACACGCGATGAAAAGCGGATTTTTTTTTACAAAAGCGGACGCTAGATTATGGCGACGGCCCTCTTCGATATGAAGCCCATGTCCTCAAGGCTCCTTATCGTTCGGTAGACGGTCGCCCGGCCTATCCCGTTGTCGTTTTTCCGCGCCAGATAATACAGTTCTTTGCAGGTGCAGCCGGGATTCTTTAGAATCACAGACAAGAGCTTTTTTCTCTGTTCAGTGACTCGCCCACCGTTTTTCTTGAAAGCATTCAAAATTTCTTTGAATTTCTCATCCATTTTGTAGAATCCTCCGTGTCATGTCATTTTTTCTCATCAGTGTTAGCATAAACTAACTTTTATTAAAGAGCAATAACAAATTCGGAGGATTTTTCAAAAAAACTGAGAAAACATGGCTTCCTACCTCAGCGCATCGATGTTGGCGCAGCCGGACTTGACGAACGGCAACACGGTCTCGCTCCTGGCAATCTTCACGCGGACGAACGAAGGGCCGCTCTCGCCGAAAGCCCGCTTTTCCCAGTCAGAATCAGCGTCGGCGTCGGCACTGCGGATTCCGAAGCCAGACGCTATCGAAAGCAGGTCAGGGCGGAATTTGAAGGTGCTGGCGGAATAGTTTCTGTCGAAAAGATACTCCTGCTGCTGTCTCACCATCCCAAGGCATCCGTTGTCGAGGACTATCACCGTGACGTTCAATCCAAGCTCGCTCAAAGTCGCGAGTTCCTGAATGTTCATCATTATGGAGCCGTCCCCTGAAATGCAGACGACTTTCTTCTTCGGCGATGCGATTGCGGCTCCGATTGCGGCGGGAAGACCGAAGCCCATCGTGCCGAGAGAGCCTGAAGTCAGAAGCTGCCGCGGGTTCTTCACCGGATAGAACTGAGCCGTCCACATCTGGTGCTGGCCTACGTCGGTCGTGATTATCAAGTCGTCCTCGCCTATCCCGAATTTCGCAGCCACGGACGGAATCGAAGCGATGAACGAGCGCGGGTTCCTGAATTTCTCCCCGGCCTTCACTCCGCATCTCTTGCGTCCGCAGCAGTCGGCGGAATCGCACGTCATCGGAAGGGACACTTCATCGACATTCTTCAACTCAAGGCAACTTCTGAACCACGCCTTCCGTTCGGCATTGAAGCGGCTGTTTTCGACGTCCGCTTCGGAAAGAGCGTCGTTTATCGAAGAGAACGCGAAAGCGCAGTCCTCAACGAGTGAGACATCGCTTTGGACAATCTTGTTTATCTCGGCCGCGTCTATGTCGATGTGGAGGACTTCCGCACCAGGGCAGAATTTCGAGACGACACCGGTCGCCCTGTCGTCGAAGCGCACGCCTGCCGCCAAAACGAGGTCGGAATCGTACATCACCTTGTTGGCGGCGTAGCTTCCGTGCATTCCGACCATGCCGAAGAAGTTGTCGGACTTCGCGGGCACGACTCCGATTCCCATGAGAGAGGAAACGACGGGGACATTGTAGAGGGAAAGGAATTTCTTGACGGCCTCGGAACTTTCGGGATTGTTCGCGCCGCCGCCCAAATAGAGGACGGGCTTTTTGGCGTTCAGGAGCTTTATCGTGAAATTCTCCACCACGGCGGAAATCTTCTCGTCGTCCGTCTTGAATTTGATTCCCTTGTGGTTCTTCACATACTCGTCGTAGATTCTCCTGAAGCAGGTGTCGAAGTCGTCCGGGACTTCTGCGTATTCAGATTGCACGTTCCTAGGCACGTCGATGAGGACAGGACCCGGGCGGCCGCTCTCGGCTATGGCGAACGCCAGCGGCACGGCCCTCACAAGCTCGGACGCGCTCTTCACCATCATCGAGTGCTTCGTTATCGGGAAAGACAAGCCGAAAGTGTCGGCCTCCTGGAAAGCGTCCGTTCCTATGAGGGAAAGGTTGACCTGGCCCGTTATCGCGACGATTGGGACGGAATCGCATCTCGCGTCCGCAATCGATGTCAAAAGGTTCATGGCACCAGGCCCGCTAGTCGCCATGCAGACCGCGGCCTTTCCAGTGACACGGGAGATTCCCTGGGCGATGAAGCCAGCGGCCTGTTCCTGCCGGACGAGGACGTGCTCTATGTCCGATTTTCCAAGTTCGTCATACAAAGGAAGAATAGAGCCGCCCGGAATGCCTGCCACCGTCCTTATTCCGTTCTGTTTCAAAAGCTCTATTATGATTTGCGAGCCGGTAAGTTTTCTCATTTTGTACCTCAAAGAATAAATTCGTTGCGACCTCACTTTCCGAGGTCTATGTTGCGCCTGTTCCATGTGAACGGGTTGTATTTCTCAAGCTCCGTTATCTCCTTCCAATGGAAATCGATTTCGCTCACGGGGAAAAGCGGCTTCGGAGGATCCTTCCTCCGCTTGTTGTTTTCGGAGACGATAGCGAGCAAATCCTCTTTTGACTCGCCGTTCGGAACACGCACGAGATAAGGCTTTCCGAACGCGCAAATCGAAAAGTCGGAATCGTAGACAGTGCCGTCGGGCATTGAATTCGTCTTCTCTATGTTCCGTATCTTCGTTCCCCTTCCAGTCGTGCACTGGTACAAATCGGCACCGATTTTTAGGAATTTCGGCACCTCGAACGTTCTGGCTCCGTCGGTGAAAGTCGCCACGGCATCAGGATCGAAGTCCATGCCGCTCTTCCAGTAGCGGAGCCTGTACACAGCGTCGTTTCCGATTCCGTCCTCGTCCTTGACGATGTAGTAGGACTGAACCTCCTTCCTGAAGCGCGGCGGGGAAATCGTTATTCCATCGGCGTTTGAGGCGCAACCCCAGAATCCACCGTTCGAATCCCCCTTCACAACCCTAGGCACGCCGTTCTCGACCTCGACTTTCGGATTGACCAAGAAATCCAAGAAGAGCCGGCCATCGATTACAGCTATCGGAACGAATAGAGACTCCGTCCTCGCGACTTTTCCCGTGGAATAGACCGCACCTGGATACACAAGCTCAAGCTCGTAGACACCAGCGTTCTTCGACTCGTTCTCGAAAAGCACCCGGCAGTTGACAGAAATGTCCTCGGGAGTTCTGGACTCCGCGTCGTTCCTGTCCCGCGTCTTTATCTCCCTGAACGAAGCGTTCTCGGCAGCGCGGTCGTCGTACCATGCATAGAAGACGCGGAGGACGACACCGAAATCGAACGAAAGCGCACCCTCCGAAGAATCATCAGCGGAGGAATCGGCATTTTTTTCCTCGAAAAGGACAAGCCTGTCGGTTCCCTGCCAAATGCCGCCCAAAATCGGCTTGGACTGATTTTCCGCCCGGCCCTGCTGAACACCGTTCTGTGAAAAAGCAAAAAACGCGCCGAAAAAAAGGACAGCGCAACAAAAAAATAATTTCCGCATAATAGATTATCGGAGAATTTATCAATAAATTCTCAAAAGCAAAAAGCCGATAATGAATTTATGAAAAAATTACACATAGTTTTCTTGCTTTTACTCACAGTTTTCTCTGCATCGACTTTCGCGGAGGAACTTTTCAAATCGAACGTGACCGCTTCATACTACGCTGATAAATTCCACGGCAAAAAGACATCAAGCGGAGAGACGTTCAACATGTACGCCTTCACAGCCGCCCACAAGACTCTTCCGTTCAACACGATTGTCAAAGTGACGAACCTCTCGAACGGAAAATCCGTGAACGTCAGGGTGAACGACAGAGGTCCGTTCTCCGAGAACCGGGAAATCGACGTGTCGAAAGCGGCCGCCGAGAAGCTCGACATGGTCGCGGCGGGCACAGCCCAGGTTTCCCTCGAAATCGTCCAGCTCGGAGATACGGTCGCCACAGAGACAGCCGCGACTCCGGCCTCGTCCTCAACGTCATCGGCCTCATCAATCGAGGATACAATCAACAAGCTCAAGAAGCTCGATCCGAACAAGCGATGGGACATCCAGCTCGGAGCTTTCGCCAAGAGGGAGAACGCGGAGGCTCTCGCCCAGAAGCTCGTGGACGCGGGATTCAAGAACGTCGTGTTCCAGAGGACGACAGAGGTGACGAGGGTCGTAATCAAGGACACTCCGACATCGGAAGTCCAGGGAGTGCTCACAAGCCTCGAAAGCAAAGGATTCACCGACTATTTCGTCAGGGAGAGGAAAGCCGATTCCGTGACATCGACAAACCCTTCGACGATTCCTACCGATTCAGACTCCTCGACTGTGGACGCAAAATAGAAAGACAGACATAAAAAAAATCCTGCACTTTGGAAAGCAAATTGCAGGATTTTTTTTAGCGTCAGAAAAAAGACAACTTAGTTAGTGACAGCGTTAACTGCTGTATCTGCCGCAGACTCGATAGTCTCTGTAGCCTCAGATGTGGCCGCGTTCACTGTTGAATCGACAGCGTTCTGAACAGCCTCTTTGACTTCCTGCTTGGCTGTCTCGGCGTTTGACTTAGCGGCAGCCTGTGTTGAAGAGCCGCAAGAAGCGAATGCGAAAACAGAAGCGAGTGTCGCAACAACGGCGATGTTTCTGATCATTTTCATAAAAAATTGCCTCCAAATGAAATGAATGTGAAGAGTTTAGCAGAATTTTCACACAATGTTAATCACGCACCACAGATTCAACTTGAAAAAAAGGTCAAAAAACTTCAATAAACAGAATGAAAAATCCAATCATCCTTGGGCCTGTTCCGAAGTTTCCGAACAGGCCTATTTAAAAAGCCTTGCATATTCCTTCTTGTATATCTCCGTGATTTTGTGGCGCATGAGTTCCTGCTTCGCGTTGATTTCCTTGCCAAGCTCGAAAGACTTCTTGAGGAGGACGAATTTTCCTATGCGCTCGCAGGTGCGGAATCCGTTCTTCGCGTTGTCCAAAGTGTCGATTTCCGTCTGGAAAAGGTTCTGGATTTCCTTCGTCTCAAGGAGCGACTCGTAGTTGTCGTAGAGGATGTTGTTCTCCTCGGCGTAGGCGAGCACGTTCTGCTGGTCGGGGACGACGAGCGCGCCCAGGTACTTCTTGTCCTGCCCCACCACGACAGCGCGTTCGATGTAGGGGCTTGCGTTGATGGCCTTCTCGATGACCTGCGGCTCTATGTTCTCCCCGCCAAGAAGCACTATCGTGTCCTTCGCCCTGCCGACGATTTTCAATTCCTCGTCGTAGGAAATCATTCCAAGGTCGCCGGTGTTGAGCCAGCCCTCGGCGTCAATGACCTTCTCCGTGAGGTCGGGCCGCTTGTAGTAGCCCTTCATGACCTGCCGCCCCTTGACGAGGATGATTCCGCGCTTTCCGGGCTTGAGCGGCTCGCCGTCCACAATCTGGCCGTCCTTCTCGGCGACAATCTTCACGTCGAACGAAGGGAAGACGAGGCCGACGTTGTTGCTCCTAGGCTTCTTCGAGTTCCTGACCGAAATTACAGGGGCGGACTCCGTCATGCCGTAGCCTTCGAGCAGGTTGAAGCCGATGGCATGGTAGAACGCCTCGATGTCAGGCTGCAACGCGCCGCCTCCAGATATGACAGCGCGGAAATTTCCTCCGAATCGTGAGCGGAGCTTCTTGTAGAGCGTAATCTCGCAGAGGAGATGCGGAATCCACAAAAGCGCGAACGGAACGACGCTCCAGAGCACATCCAAAAAGCGCGGATACCACCTGTAGCGGCACCTCAAGCCCAAGACGCCCTCCTTCATCTTGTAGTACATCTTTCCGATGAGTATCGAATACTTGAAATGGAACTGCTGCCACTTGCTGAGCTTCTTCACCTCGCGGAACAAGCCCTGCGCCACAGCCTCGAACAATCTCGGCACCACGTTCATCCACTGCGGCTGGACGAGGTTCATGTCCTGGAGCATGACGGACGCTATCGGACGCGAATAGGCGAAGCCGCCCTCAAGGGCGACGACCATGTAGCAGAAGGCGCGCTCGAACGAATGCCAAATCGGGAGGACAGTGAGCCAGATGTCGCCGGACTGCATCAGGCCGAGCACGGAATGGGCGACCTCGCACTGCGCGATGTAGTTGTCGTGCGTCAGCTGCACGCCCTTCGGAAGCCCTGTCGTGCCGGAAGTGAAGATGATTGTCGCAACGTCGTCCGGCTGAATTTCGTCCATGCCCTTCTCTATCTCAATCCACTCCTCCTTCGATATGTTCACGCCCTCGCTTTCGAGGAAGTGGTAGTTCAGCACCTCAAGCCCCTTCTCGCGCGCCTCGGCTAGAATCGGTCCCTCCTGGTAGTCGAAGAGGATGGTGGTCTTTAGCGAAGGCACCTCCTCGATTTTCTCCAGCACCTTCTGGAGCTGCCTGGCATTCTCGAAGAAGCACATTTTGCACTCGGCGAAATTCAATATGAAGCGCATCTCCATGCCCATCGAATCGCAGCCGCGGGGGACGTCGATCGCCCCAAGAGAGAGAATGGCCAAGTCGGTGATGAGCCACTCGCGCCTGTTGTCGGCCATTATGCCGATGTTGTCCCCCTTCTTGACCCCGATTTTCTTGAGGCTGGAAGCGAATTCGACAGCGTGCTGGTAAACCTGCGAGTAGCTGTAGGGAACGAAGACACCGCTCTTGTTCTTCACAAGCTGCAGCGTGTGGTTCGGGACCTTCTTCACCTTTTCTCTGAACATGACGGGAATTGTGGCTCCGAGCGTCCTGTCCATCTTTGATTCGTCAATCATTTTCTCCTCCAATCGAAAAGCGGCCGGCTACGGGAACTGGCTCCCCAAACCGATTCGTTCTATTTGATTTCTTTTTTTTCGATTCTATCCATGTGAGTTTGTTTTTCAAAATGACATTTTAACAATTTTTGTCATTTTGTCGAAGTAGGTGGACGGACAACGACACCGTGAAAAATCAGCGAGACGCCCCATATAGCACCATTCCGCCCATTTCCGATAAAATCAAATCTGTTTACAAATCACGAAATTCAACAAGGAAAAAAAACTATGCAGCACACATTTTTGGGAAAAGTCGGCGAATTGATGCTCAAAGGCTCCAACATAAAGACGTTCGAGAGGATTCTCGTGCAGAACATAAAGACATCTCTACAGTCGGTGAAGGCGGACGTCATAATCAGGGCGGGAAGGTTGTACGTGGAATGCCCAGACGAATCCGTGGAGGCCGTGAAGTGGACGCTCTCGCACACTCTCGGAATAACGGGCTGGGCCGAGGCCGTGGTGGTAGAGAAGAACATCGAAGCCATAAAGGACGAAGTGGCAAGGCAGTGCGAGGAAGCGAAGAAGATGGGCGCGAAGACGTTCAAGACGGAAGCGAGGAGGAGCGACAAGTCGTTCCCGATGGACCACTACGCGATAATGCGCGAAGGAGCGACAAAGGCATACGAGCAGAAGATACTGGAAGTTGACGTGCACAATCCCGACGTTCAGATAAACATCGAAGTGCGCGAGAAGTGCTTCGTCTACTCGGACGCGATAAAGGGACGGAGAGGTCTTCCGCTCGGCTGTTCGGGGAAGGGGCTGCTTCTGCTCTCCGGCGGACTCGATTCCCCTGTCGCGGGCTACCGGATGATGAGGCGCGGAATGAGCGTGGACTGTTGCTACTTCCACGCCTACCCCTACACTAGCGACCAGGCCCGCGAAAAAGTCGAGAAGCTCGCTGAAATCATCTCCGGCTACGGAATGAAGACGCACATCAACATAATCCCGTTCACGGAAGTGCAGATGCAGATAAAGAAGAAGTCGCCGGAGAACATGACGACGCTCATGCTCCGCCTCTGCATGATGAAGTGCGCGAACATGCTCGCGGCAAAGACGAACGCCGACTGCATCATCACGGGCGAGAGCCTCGGGCAAGTCGCAAGCCAGACGATACAGAACATGGAATGCACGGAGTCGTTCGCGGAAAGGCCGCTCTTGCGCCCGCTCGTGGGACTCGACAAAGAGGAAATCATCGACACCGCAAAGGAAATCGGAACTTACGAGACGTCGATTCTGCCGTACGAAGACTGCTGCGTCCTCTTCTCCCCGAAGCACCCCATCCTGCACTGCTCCGTGGAGGAGGCAAAGAGCGTCTACGAATCGCTTGAAGTGGACGAACTGGTGAAAAAGGCGTTCGACGAGCGTGTCGTCAAGAGATACGAGGCTCGTAGCACAGTCGCTTCCCTTTTCGGCACCAAGGACAACACGGAGGAACTCAAGTCGATAAACGGCACCGTCTGCACTGCGAGAATTTAGAGTTGTGCCTCGACTTGCCTCGACTCCGCTCGGCAACCGTGCTTCGACTCCGCTCGGCAACCGTCACTCAGGGAACAGTTCAGCAACCGTGATTCGGCTACGCCCAGCAACCAGCTTGTTCATTGAGCGGAGTCGAAACGAACATGGGGAAAAAGAAAACGGAAAATTGAAAATTTTTCAACCTTCAATTCACCGTTTCCATCTTTCAATTCTCCATTTTCAATTCCCTAATACTGGTACTTCATCGAGACTGAAAAATAGTGGTTCACTTCGTCGTAGAGCTGGTCTATCCAGTCCTGGAGCTGGGTCGCAACAGCGTTCTGGACTTCGCTCGATTCCTTCAACTCGTCCCAGCTTGAATAGGTGCTGTCTCCCACAGAGTAGGTTCCGTCACCGTTGTCAGTCCAGTCGATTGTGCCGCCCTCATAGACGTTCGTGTTCACGTTGGCGTTCCTGACGTACTCGAACGTGTAGCCGAGTTTGAGGGAGAACTGGCCGCCCTTCGTCTTCGGAAAGTCGTACTGGGCGGAGAGTCCGGCCTGGCAGACGTACATCTTGTGGTCGCTCGTCATGAAGCCCAAGCGGTTCCACGCCTGGTCGACGTGCTTGCCGGTTCCGTCGCCGGTGAACATCTGCTGCATGAAGGCCGTGCCGTCGGTGGCGTACTGGCCCTTCTTTGCAAGCACGTACTCTGCCGCGTCGGAGTCGTTGAAGTCCTCGGCGGAATTGGCGTGGCGGGAGAAGAGGGTCGAAAGGTCGACAGTCAAATTCTTTACCGGATTGAAAGAGGCGTTGAACTTCACGGCGTCCGAGTTCGGATAGAGGGTCGAGCCGATTTGGAGGCCGTTGTTCGTGTAGTTCTGGTAGTTGTAGGCCTCCCCGCTCATCACTCCGTCGTTGTTCGCGTCGTATTCCCAATGCGAGTAGACGTAAGGCATGACGCATGTGTAGTTCATCGAAAGCTTCTTCACTGAAGAGCCGGAAGGATAATAGATTAGGCCGGACTGGAGGGCGAAGCGGTACTTGGAGTCGAGGTCGAGCTTCACGATGTCGTTCACGGCGAAGTCGTCGATGAAAAGGTCGGTGGACCAGAGAAGGCCCGGAATCGGGCGGTAGTCGAAGAGAAGCCCCATCTGCAAATTCGAGGCGGCTCCTCCGATTGTCTGCACGGCGATGAGCGGAGCCGGGAACATATAGGTCAAATCGAAGCCGGGACCGAAAAGGATGTTCTCGTAGTATGAAAGCGAGAATTTCTTCGAGATGTCGAATCGCACGGAATGGAATACGAGAAATTTGTTGTCGGAGAGATTTCCGCCGAGGTTGTCGGTGGCGCCAATCGACTCAAGCACGGTGCAGAAGCTCCACTTGTCGCGGGTCACGTTGAAAGTCAGGTTCGTGGAATGGTAGCCCGTGTCGTTCAGCGCAAGCCCCTCGCCAAGAAAATCTCCGAAGCCGATTCTGGAAATGCCGACTGTCGAGTAGAGCCAGTCCACACCGACCTGCGCGTTCGTGTTGAGATTCGAATACGTGTTGAAAGGCCCGATTTCGGACGCGTCGTAGATTGAATCCACGTCCTTGTTCACGAAAAGAGGAGCGTAGTCGCCAAAGCTCTCCTTCGTCTCGCCGTAGAGCGAAAGGCTGTATCCGAGCGAGACGAGTTTGAACAAGTCCGCGTCCCCCCGCACGCCTATTTCGGCACGGATGTTCTTGGCCTTCTTCGTTTCGTCCTCGTTACCGGAATTCTCGTCGTAGTCCACGCCCGATATTTTTCCGTCCGCTCCAACACGCGCGAAAGCGTGGAGGCGGCTTCCGAAAATGCGCTCGTACTCCTCGGAAGCGAGCGCGATGTCCTCGTCGGTGGCGTTGCCGCTCGCGTTCTCGATGACGGCGGAAAGAACTTCCCTCACGATCGAAAGCGGATACGGACGGAGCTGGGGAAGCGGCTTCTCAAGCAGTAAGCGGAGAGACCACCCCTGGCATTCCGTGTAGAATCTGTCGTTCGGATCCACCGAGACCTGCGCGGACAAAACCGAAACGGACAGGAAAAGAAAAACCGAAACGGCAATCGCCTTAAAATTTTTGCAGAACATTTTTCTATTTTTCCTCTTTTTTCTTCAAATTATTTTTCAGGTCGAAAGTCGAGTTTTCACAGTGCAATGGCAGAAACGAGCGGAAGCGGGGTTCCGTCAACAAAAACACTCAGCCACCGCGGAGCGGTACTGCCGTTTTTGTTGGCGGGTTCCCGCTGGGAGCTTGTTTCTGCAACTACGGTATGAATAAACTCGACATTCGACCTTTCAATCTATTTCTTTAATTTGCACAAGTCGATGTCCACGGCGAACGCGACCTCCATTCCCTGCCGGCTCTCGCCCGATACGTTTCCGTTGTTGAACGTGAAGACGAACGCGGGCTGCAAAGTGAACTTGAGCCAGTCGTTCGCGTGGTAGACGCCCCGGACGGCGAAGCGGTTCACGTACTCGACAGTGCCCGACGGAGACGACTTGTCGCGGTTGCTCTCCCATGTGTCGGGCTGTCCGTCCTTGTCGGGATAGGCCCACCACGAGGTGTCCTCTGTATTGTCGGTGTCGAATTCGGTCTTCTGTCCGCCCCACCTCACGTCGCCGTTCTCGTCGTAGTACTTGAAAACGTTCGTGCCGGACTGCTCCCCCCTCGCCATGAAAAGGTATGTGAAGTTGACAGACCACTTTCCCGGAACCTCGTAGCCCGCCTGCAGCTCGCCCGAAATCGTGTCGGGGCCGAACGGAGAGCCAATCCACTCGTAGAAGATGGCCTTGTCGCCCATGTTCTCGCTGTACGTCCTCACCATGGACCAGTTCGGGCTTTCCTTTATGTAGAGGTACGGGTCGGCCCAGTAGCCCTCGATTCCGAAGCGGAAGCGGCCGCCTTTGTACGGTATGTAATACTCGGTCCCCAGCTGCGCGCCGAGTCCGTTCGGGGTCGGAGTGTCCGGGTAGTTCGACCTCTCGTAGGCCGTCTGGAACTGCGTCATCGCGAAGAGACCGTAGACGCGGAGATTGTCCACAGGGGCGAACTGCGCCTTCACGCCCATGTAGTCGCAGGTGTGGCTCTCAGGGTCGTCCTCTTTAGGCTCGTAGTCCCTCCATGCCGCCCAGCCGTGCAGAATCGTCCACGGGTTCAGGTAGCGTAGCTCAAGCGGCGCGTAGACCAGAAGCCCCTCGAACACGGTGAGCTGGAATTTCTTGAAGAAGCGGGCGTCAATCTGGTGGGCGTAGACGTACTTGTCCACGTTGAACTGCGAGACGGTGCCAGTGTATTTGAAGACTGGACAGTAGAATTCGAGCTGGCCGTAGGAGACGCCCGTGAGATAGTCAGACCAGATTACGCTTCCCATCATGGTGTCGCCGATGTTCCTCGAACCTTTCCCGAGCTGGAAGGCGAAGCCGGTCTTCTCCGAAAGCATCATGCCGGTGCTCAAGTAGGCAGTGTCTGGAAAGTTGATGTCGAAGTCGTCGGGGTTGTAGAGGATGTTGGTGTAGTTGTCGTCGTGCAATGACGCGCCCTTGTTCTGGGAAAGAATCGTATCCATGCTCATCGTAACGTAGTCGCCCACTGTTATCTTGAACGGAACTCCGAGCATCGGCTTCCTCTCGTACCTGTCCCACACCCAGTCCAAGTCGTCCTCGCTCTTGTAGAAACCTTCGAGGCTCACGGAAGGCTCGATTCCAATCGACAAGATGTCGTATCCGAACGAAAGGTTCGACTCGGCAATGTAAGAGTTGATTCTCTCAAGCTGCCTTTTCCCCGACTCGCTGAGCTTCTCTTCATCAATTTCGCTCATGTAGAGTTTTAGCTGCTGAATCGAAATCGGAGTGGAGTCGGCGAAGTTCACAAGCCCGCATTCGAGCGAGACTTCCTTGAACGCGTCGTAGACCCAGTGGCCGCTCTCTATAAGCTCCTGCGCACCACGTGGAGACGCGTAGGAAGCGAACTGGCAGAACGCCCAGAAAAAAAGCGGCGCGAAAAAAGACGCGCCCGTGCGCAACACATTTCTCATAAAAAATCCCCTGTCCAAAAATTCAAATTATTAGGTCGAATGCCGAGTTTATGCATATCGTAGTTGCACTGTAAAAACTCGACTTTCGCCGCAATTATTTTTCATCGCCCTCGAAACCGTCCCGGATTTCAAAGTCCGACTCATCTATCCCGACTTCCATGCGGAATTCCGAGTCGAATTCGTCCCAGAGCTTCTCGGATTCGGAATCGTAGAAGCCCTCCACAATCTTCACGGCCTTCTCGTAGCACTTGACCAGCGTCGGGGTGAGGTTCGAAATCTTCCACTTCGCCCCCCACGAAAGAGCCTCCTTCGACTTCTGCTTCCGTAAATTCTGGTTCGACATCAGCTCCACCACACGCCCGGAAAATTCGTCCAGGTCGTCGGCCACCATGAAGCCGCCGTGGTCTCCGTCCATCACGTCCACCGTCCCCATCTCGCCAATCGCCACGACTGGAAGCCCGGAGAGCATCGCCTCGACGGTCACTAGCCCCTGCGTCTCGGTCTTGCTCGGGAAGACGAAAACGCTCGCCATGCGGTAGAAGTACACGAGGTCGTCGCTCCCGATGTAGCCAGCGAACGCCACGGAATCGGAAAGCCCCCGGCTCTCGGCCTCCTCCTCAAGCTCCTCAAGGTAAGGCCCGCCGCCCACGAAAAGAAGCGCGGTCTTGGGGAACCTCTCCCTCACGCGTGAGAGCACGTCGAAAAGGAACGGAAGGTTCTTCTCCTTCACTATGCGCCCCACAAAAAGCAGAATCTTCTTTCCCTTGAGCTGCGGGAAAGTCTTGTTGAGCCTGGATGAAATCTGGAAAGAGCGCGCGAAAGAGTACTGGAACTGCTCGTCCGGGATTCCCGTTGGAAGGATGTCCACGCTCTTGTCAATGCCGTAGTCCCTCACGACGGAAGCGATTCTCTCGGTGGGCGCGATTATGACGTTCGCCCGCTTCAGGTAGAATTTCACCACGCTGCGCCCGATTTTCCTCAGTGTGAAGTCGGGGAGAAAGTTGACGTAGTTCGCGAGGTAGTCCTCCCACATCGTGTGGAACGTGAAGACGAACGGAACGTGGCGGTGCCTCGCGTACATCGCCCCGAAATAGCCGACAGTCCACTCGGAGTTGATGTGTATCACGTCCGGGCGGAAACGATCCATGGTCTTTTTAATGAGCAGCCATTTGTCGATTCGAATCATCCTGTCCTCTTTGGAGAAAAGCGTCTTGGAGGAAGGAATCCTGATGATTTTGAACGGAGACATCCTGTCGTTGCTCTTCTCGTCGAAGGAAGACGTCCTCTGCTGCTCCTCGGAATATTCGAGGCACACCACGGCGACCTCATGGCCGAGCTTGGTCAGCTCGCCTGCGTAGGAGCGGACAGAAACCGCCACGCCGTTGATGCGCGGAAAGTATGCGTCCGTGAACATTGCGATTTTCATACGTTTTTAAAAGATAACTTTTAGTCGAAAAACAATAAACCACTACAAGGTAAACAATTCAACAAAATTGCACTAAAATCGAACAAATGACACGAAACGACAAACTGAAGATATACGATTTGCTAAAAAAATCTTCCGACTGCATATACGGCTTCTCATCCCCCACATTCCCGAAGGAGACTCCGAACCTCATAGACGACATGGAGACGAAGGCGGAAGCGTCCCTCGCCGACAGCCTGCTCGAAGAGATATCGTCATCCGGGAAAGGCGGTCAAACGGGCGCGGATTTTGACGGAAAAAGAGAAAAGCTCGACCGTCTGGCGAAGAAAATCGCCGCCTGCAGAAGGTGCCGCCTGTGCGAGGGAAGGACGAACACAGTCCCCGGCATGGGCGTGGAGAACCCGTTCGTGCTCGTCGTGGGAGAGGGGCCTGGCGAGCAGGAGGACTTGAGCGGACTTCCGTTCGTGGGCCCCGCAGGGCAGCTTCTGGACAAGATGCTCGCGGCGATATCACTTTCGAGGACGACGAACTGCTACATCGCGAACATCGTAAAGTGCCGCCCGCCGAAGAACAGAATCCCGCTCCCGGAAGAGACAGACGCCTGCATTTCCTTCCTCCAAGCGCAGATAGCCGTGCTCAAGCCGAAAGCGATTCTTGCGGCCGGAAGCACCGCTGTGAAGAATCTGCTCAGGACATCGAACGGAGTGATAAAACTGCACGGCCAAATCCTAGACTTCAACGGAATCCCGCTCATGGCCACATACCACCCCAGCGCGCTCCTGCACGACCCGAGGAACAAGAGGACCGCATGGGAGGACCTGAAAATTTTCCGCGAGAAACTCCGGCAGCTCAATCCCGAATACGAAAAGCAATAGAACTGTTTTTTTTAAGAAAGAGAAGAACGAAATGGCAAAATATTTGGAAATAGTGCTGAACAAGCCGATGCTCCAGTCCTTCACATACCAAAACCTCCCGGACTTGGAGGGGGAAAGCCTCGTCGGAAAACGTGTCGACATGAGATTCGGGAACTCGAGCGCGAAGGGCTTCGTCATAGGCGAATTCGACGAGCTGCCCGAAAATCTCGGATTCGACCCGGCAAAGATACGCCCAATAAAGAAAGTCATAGACAAGGAGAGGACCTTCACGGAAGAGACAATCGAGATGGCGAACTGGGTGTCGAATTTCTACATCTGTTCGATTGGAGAAGCCATATCGATGATGATTCCGGGCGGCAAGAGGGAGACGGAAATCAGCGGGATGGGCTTCTCGGACGCCGACAACACGGATTTCCAAAAGAAGGAACTTTCCGAGGAACAGCGGCGAGCGGTAGACGAAATAATCGCGGAATCGGAGAAAGAAGACGGAAAACTCCTCCACTACCTCTACGGCCCCACGGGAACGGGCAAGACAGAAGTGTTCCTGCAGACGGCCGACGAAATCCTCGCGAAAGGCAAGGGAGTCATCTACCTCGTCCCTGAAATATCGCTCACAAAGCAGGTCGTGGACGCGGTGCAAGAGAGATTCGGAGACACCGTGGCGGTACTCCACTCCGCCCTAACCCCGAGCCAGAAGCTCAAGGAATGGAACAGAATCCTCTCGAAAGAGGCGCGCGTGGTGGTGGGGGCGAGAAGCGCGGTTTTCGCCCCGGTGCCCGACCTTGGGCTAATCATAATAGACGAGGAGCACGACGGCTCGTACAAGTCGGGCTCGACTCCGAGATACCACGCCAGGCAGGTGGCCATGCACAGGTGTTTCAGACACAAGATTCCGCTCTTGATGGGGAGCGCGACACCGAGCGTGGAGGCGTGGAAGATGATGAAGGACAGGACGATAATCCCCCACACGCTCACGAAAAGGCTCGCCGGCGGCGCGATGCCGACTATAGAATGCGTGGACCTGACGAAATGCCCGGCCGATACCGGATGCATATCGCCCGAACTGAGGAAGGAAATCGACGAGACTCTCAAGGAGAAGAGGCAGACGATTCTCTTCCTGAACAGGCGCGGCTTCTCCCACTACTTCAGGTGCAACTCGTGCGGATACGACATGAAGTGCAAGAACTGCTCAGTGTCGATGACTCTGCACAGGAAGGACAAAAGGCTCCGCTGCCACTATTGCGGCTGGTCGGTCGAGCAGCCGCAGAGCTGCCCGGAATGCGGCTCCCTCGACATCGGCTATTCGGGATTCGGGACGGAGTACATAGAGAACGAGGTGAAGGCGAAATTCCCGCTCGCCCGCGTCATCAGGCTCGACACGGACAGCGTTACGGCGAAGGAGCTCCCGGAGAAAATCGAGGCGTTCAAGAAAGGCGAGTACGACATCCTCCTCGGAACGCAGATGGTCGCCAAGGGCTTGAACTTTCCGAACCTCAAGCTCGTGGGCGTGGTTCAGGCGGACACGGGACTGCACATGCCGGACTTCCGCGCCTCGGAAAGGACGTTCGCCCTCATAACGCAGGTCGCGGGCCGAGCCGGCAGGTTCTTCCCGGACGGAAAAGTTCTCGTCCAGACCTACAACCCGTTGAACGAGCCGATAGACTACGCCGTGCACGGTGAAATCAGCAGATTCTACGACGAAGAGATTGAGGTCAGGGAGGCGACAGGCTTCCCTCCGTTCTCGCGCATGGTGCAGCTCGTGTTCCGCTCGCCGTCGAAGGAAGTGAGCGAGGTGATGGCCGACAAGGGCGGAAGCCTCCTCGGCGACATACTCGACAAAATCCGCAGGCAGAGCAAGAACCCAAAGACGGCAGAGCAATGCGACGAGACCGAAATCCTCGGTCCCTCCGAATGCCCGATATACAAGCTGAACGACAACTACAGGAACCAGATTCTCCTCCGCGGCCCCAACATCCAGATAATGCAGGCCATGGCGCGTGAGTTCATCTACGGCTACCGCACACCAAGCAACCTCTACATCGAATGCGACGTGGACCCCTCCTCGCTTTTGTGAGGGGGAAACCGGCTCACCTCACCCAGTACACGTTCTCCTTTCTCGGAGCGGCTGGGGCCTTCCCGCCCTCCTCCGGGTAGCCGAGAGCGATGTGCGCGATTCCTTCGTAGTCGCCTTCGATGCCCAAGTCCGAGAGGATTTTCTTTCCAAAGTCCGAGTCGAACTCCTCTTTCGCACGGTGGATCCAGATTCCGCCGAGTCCCAGGCTCTCCGCGGCGTTCAGAAGGTTTCCGGCCACGAGCGCGCCGTCGAAATGCCGCATCGGGGATGCCTTGTCGGCGACGAGGACGAGAATGGCGGGCGCGCCGTAGAACGGGTCGAACCCTTCCCGTCCGAGAATCTTCGCGTTCTCCGCGCTTATCCTGTCGCGCAAATCCTTGTTCGTCACGACCAAAATCTTCACGGGCTGCTTCCCCATTCCGCTCGGCGCGAAAGTGCCTGCCCTGACGACGGCCTTCAACTCATCCTCGCTCGGCATCTTGCCCGCGACGAATTTCCTGCAGCTTCTCCTAGACTCAAGAACCTTCAAAGTTTCGTTCATATCAAACTCCTTGACTAAAAAATACTTCGGCTTCAACCGAATGATGATTTTCAATCTACAAAACAAAATTCGGGTTGTAAAGGAAAAAAGCGTTCTCTTGAGAAAAGGCTATCATTTAGATGGGAAAACGGTGTTGCCGGACGTTTTTTCAGCTAGAATGAATGGACAGGAGGTGAAAATGGATTCAATCGCGCTGGGGCTTTCGATTCCGTTCTTGGGGACGACACTCGGCTCGGCCTGCGTTTTTTTGATGAAGAAGAGGATGAACGATTCCGTCCAGCGTTTGCTTTTGGGCTTCGCCGCGGGCGTGATGGTCGCGGCCAGCGTGTGGTCGCTTCTCCTTCCCGCGGCCGAGATGAACAAGGACATGGGGAAGATGGCTGTCGTACCGATTCTCGTGGGCTTCTTCCTCGGAATCGGCTTTCTGTTCCTGCTCGACAAAATCACGCCGCACCTGCACGCCATGGCGAACAAACCGGAAGGGCCTGAATCGTCCGTGAAGAAGACCAGCAGGACGATGATGCTTTTCCTGGCAATCACGCTGCACAACATCCCGGAAGGCATGGCCGTCGGTGTCGTCTTCGCAAGTTCCATGAGCGGAGGAAACGCAATCTCCCTCGCGGACGCAATCGCGCTTTCGGTCGGAATCGCCATACAGAATTTTCCTGAAGGAGCGGTCGTCTCCATGCCGCTGAAAAGCGAAGGCAACGGAAAAATGAAGTCGTTCATCTACGGAACCCTCTCTGGAGCCGTGGAGCCTGTCGCGGCGGCAATCACAATCCTGCTCACGTCGCTGGTCCTTCCGTTCCTCCCCTACCTTCTTTCTTTCGCGGCCGGAGCCATGCTCTACGTCGTCATCGAGGAGCTTGTCCCGGAAGCGACCAGGGACGAGAAGACCGACATCTGCACAATCGGCTTCTCTGTGGGGTTCGCGCTCATGCTCGCGATGGACTCGGTGTTCTAGGGCAAGGGAACAAAAATATAGTTTTTTTATGCTATAATCAAGCAATTATTGAAAAGGACATGGAACAATGATAACAGGTGAAATCAAAAACAAGCTCGACAATCTTTGGGACGCAATGTGGTCGAATCAGATGACAAACCCGTGGATTGACATTCAGCAGATAACATATCTCATTTTTATAAAAATGCTGGACGACAACCAGATTAAAATCGAGAGGAAAATAAACAGCCTCGTCGCGGCGGGACTGGAAGTGAATCTTGAAGACTACGACCTTCTTTTTAAGGAAGGCTTCTACATCGACGAAGAAGACAAAATCAACTGTTCCTATGCGGACCTCCGCTGGAGCGTTTTCAGCACATGGGGCGACAACGGCAAAAAGTTCGACAACCTCAAGAACAATGTTTTTCCGTTCATCAAAAAACTCCACGGCGACAAAGTGACTTCCTTTGCAAAATACATGGAGAAAGCGGAGTTCGCAGTTTCAAATCCGTATATCTTAGGCAAAATGATTGAAGCTCTTAGCGACCCTGACCTTGGATTCAGCAAGACGGACATGATGGGCGACTGCTACGAGTACCTGCTTTCAAAAATGGCAACCAGCGGCGACAACGGCCAGTTCCGCACTCCCCGCCACATAATCGACATGATGGTGGAAATCGCAAAGCCAGGTCTTACAGATACAATCATCGACCCTGCAATGGGAACAGCGGGATTTCTTAGCGAAAGTGCAAAATACATTCAGGAGCACTACGCAAAGGAACTCACGAACAAAACAAACAATCAGCATTTTCACAATAAGATGTTCACGGGTTTTGACACCGACACAGACATGCTCAGAATCGGCTGTATGAATATGACCTTGCACGGAGTGGAAAACCCGACAATCAAATACAACAATTCTTTGGGCGAAGATTACGAGGAAAAAGACTCGCACACACTCATCCTTGCAAACCCGCCATTCAGCGGCAGCCTTGACCCAAGCACCGTTGCAAAGTCCCTCATCCAGATTAGTGGCGGAACAAAGAAGACAGAGCTTTTGTTCCTGAGTCTATTCTTGCGTCTTCTTAAAGTCGGTGGTCGCTGTGTAAGCATTATTCCTGTTGGCGTTTTGAACAACACAAACGACAAAGCCTACACAAAACTCCGCAAAGAACTTGTGGAAAATCAAAAACTCGAAGGCATTATCTTTATGCCGGGCGGAGTCTTCTATCCATATTCTGGAGTTCAGACAGGAATCCTTATCTTTACAAAAACAAATGCTGGCGGAACAGACAAAGTCTGGATGTACAACATGGAAAACGACGGTTTCAGCCTTGACCAAAAGCGCGATGCAATCGAAGCGAACGACATTCCCGACATCATCAACCGCTGGAACAACCGCGACAAAGAAGCAGAACGAACTCATTATGAAAAATCTTTCCTCGTAGAAAAACAGGAAATTGTTGATAACGATTATGTTTTCTCTTTCAACAAGTATCAGAAAAAAGAAGTTGAAAAGAAGGAATACCGCCCTGTAAAAGAAATCTTTGCTTCAATCAACGAGCTCGAAAAGCAGTTTTCTCAGATTATGAGTGAGTTGCAGTGTGACGAGGAAAACTAAAAACGGTGCTTCGACTCCCTTCGACTTCGCTCAGGGAACAGCTCAGCAACCGTGGTCGGTGAGCGGAGTCGAACCGACAATGGGGATTGCCACACGGATTTGTTCACGCCTAACGGCGTTCACGGGGGTGAGAATGGAGAACAGAGAGATTAAAATGGAAAATGAAATCATAAGCACGGAAGACACAATAAAATCAAAGATTCTGGTCATTCGTGGCAAGCAGGTGATGATTGACCGAGATTTGGCAGAACTTTACGGAGTGGAAACACGTGTATTGAATCAAGCGGTAAAGCGCAATATCGAGCGATTCCCCGAAGATTTTATGTTTGCTTTGGAAGAATCAGAGAAAACTGAACTGGTCACAAATTGTGATCGGTTCAATTCGCTCAAACATTCAACAGTTGCGCCTTATGCCTTTACAGAGCAGGGCGTTGCTATGTTGTCTTCAGTTTTGCGAAGTCCTCAGGCTGTCGAGGTCAACATCAAAATAATGCGGGCTTTTGTCGCAATGCGGCATTTTCTCGCTTCTAACGCGCAGATTTTTGAAAGGCTGGATTTTATTGAGCGAAGGCAAATTTCAAACGAGCTTCACCAAAAAGAAGCAGACAAGCGCATTGACGAACTTTTCAATCTCATGGACAAATACAACGTCGAAGAAAAGCAGGGCATTTTCTTTCAGGGGCAGATTTTCGATGCGTATGCAAAGTTCGAATCATTTTTGGCACAGGCAAAGAGCGAAATAATCTTGATTGACGGCTATGTGGATTTTTCGGTGCTGGAGCGACTTGCAAAAAAGCAGAACGGCGTGAACGTGACGATTTACACCGACCCAAAAACAAAGCTCACCGCGCAAGACGTGCAAAAATTCAATGCTCAATATCCAACGCTGACCGTGAAGCACACGACGAAAATGCACGACCGATTTTTGATAATCGACAATGCGGTTTTGTACCACGTCGGCGCTAGTCTTAAAGATTTGGGCAAAAAGTGCTTTGCGTTCGAGATTTTGGATAGTTCGT